>Ga0214544_1000892_pt1 | contig 58810 bp, 31 predicted proteins | sample CNSS3metaG_FD_160074 | JGI IMG/M metagenome (GOLD analysis project Ga0214544, IMG submission 160074) | Root nodule microbial communities from cowpea collected in UCLA plant growth center, Los Angeles, California, USA - CNSS3 | ecosystem: Host-associated > Plants > Roots > Nodule | place: USA... | reverse complement strand
TCTTTGGTCTGGACGACTCGTGGTTTTTACCCTTGATTTGAGGGGTTTTCCACGTTAAAAATCTTGGTGCCTTTATTTGTGCTTTTGGTGATTTATTATTGCTGCTATTTGATTATTGCTCCTCATAAATTCTTGCAAGTTAGGAGAAATTATATCCGCTGCATTCTCTGGTATATTGTTTGTTGTTGTTTTCCCCATCAGAGTGGTATTAGAGCCGATGGTTAAAATCGGTTCAGACGAGTGCATGTCCCTGTATCAAAAGTCTTCCTGGCAAGGGTTCCAAGTAAGCGTGTCCCGTTAAGATGAACGGCGGTACGAGAAGGGATACTCGTGGTTGGGAATGCTTCCGCTGGAAGGGGAGTGTACCAATGTGGTTGAAGGGACTCACCCTTGAGGGGGAGATTGTTAGGAATCCAAGTGTGATTCTAAGTCCCACATTGGCTAGAAATGAGAAAGTGGAACACTATATAAGAATAAAGACCCATAAACCCATTGCCTTAAGGTTTTGGGTTGAGAATGGTGTCAATATCTTATGTGGTAAGGCTCAAGTCTCATTGGTGTTTGTTCTCCCTAGTGAAACCCCCTCCTTATAAACCTAACAAGCCAAGGATAAAACGAAGTAGATTTTACCTTCAAAAATAGTTTTGGTTACAATTTTTTTTCTTTATAAATAACATATATTTTTTTTTGTATATATAAAAAATTTCTATTTTTAAGTCCTCTCAAATTATAAATATATCGTTAATTATCTTGGGAATTGAAGTTGTTAATGACTTTGAAGATAAAATATGAATTTCATCATTACAAAATTACAAATATTTATTTCATGTTCTTCTAAAGTTTTTAGTATTTTTATATTCTTAAAAATAATAAATGTGATATCTCTAATTTATAAGAATAATACATCTCTTCTGCACAAGTAGCTTAAAACCTACATCAAACATATATATAGAACTGATATACAAAGTTAGCTTGTTGAATCTTGATGAACTTTTCTTGATTTATTCATATGTTGATGGTTCAGGTGGTCACTCAATAAAGTATAAATCAGGCCATTAACATTTAAAATATTTGTTAGCAGTGGGACCCGTGAAAAATTAATTAATTAATAAATGTGAGCAGTGGGAGCCTTTATAGCATTAAATTCTGACTTGTATGACGTGGAAAAGTACTAGTTCAAATGGTTGAGAGTATTTGATTGTGTGAGAGGACTAGGGTTTGAGTCCTATGTATGCCATTTATGTGTTGTTTGATTTATTATTAATTTTTAATAATATGCATGATTATATTGAGTGATAACATAATTATAGAATTATGCGAATTATCATGAAATATGAATTGGTTGAATGGTTATGCATTGATTTGATGATGAGCATTGTATGGGTTTGAACCTTGGTAAACCTAAATTTCACTCTTACTAAAAAGTAGTTGAGGCATGAATATGAAAGGCTAGAGAAAACCCTAGCAGAAGGGGCAGCCAAGAGGGGCTGAAAAACAAATAAACTTATTTTCGTTTTAGCACTTAAAACCATCATTAATGTTATTGTGGTATAGGTAGAGGGATATGAAAATTTAGAGTGAACTATGAGGATTGAGGCAATTGAGAGCTGATTTGGGAAAGAATCAAAGAGAGTGCATTGGTGCTCAAGGGAAGACGGATAATTCGAATTCTAAGTAAAGGAAAATTTCAAGTTAGGGGAGCTGAACCCGTAAATTGTATGTTTTGATAATATTGCATGATTTTGATGATTATATGCCATGGATTTCGTGCTGCATATGAGGTAAATTAGGGGTTTGGGTGTTTTGGTATTTTTTTATTGAAATTCTTAACCAAATGCATGAATATGATGGGCTTACGCACTGTATATGTTGTTATTAAGAAAACTTGGAATTTTTGGGGACCATATTGTGTCTAAGTTATGTTCATATGTTTGTTTCATTGTTTCAAATGATTGGTATGAATTGGAATGTGATTTGGGCACATTTGTCGGAGCTTGCGTGCGTAAATAGTGTAAGAGTCTACACTTCTCGCTCAAGCAAGCCAGGCTCGCCTATGTGAGATTAGCAGAGACTGGAATACTGTTTTTGCTCGAGTGTCTCACTCAAGCAGAGGATTCTGGTCTTGGGCGACAGGTCATCTCGCTTAGGCGAGTGTGCCTCGCCTAAGCAAGAACTCGTGAGTGTTGGGTGATTTTGCTTGGGCATCTCGTCCAGGCGCGAAGCCCTGTTTTGGGCGAAAGAGTGTCTCACTCAGGCGAGAGTCCCTCGCCTAAGCGAGAATACAAGGAATGATTTGATGTTTTGTTTAACTCGTTGTCTAGGCGAGAGATTTAAATTCTGAGAAAAAGGTGGTCTCGCCCAAGCGAGTAAGGCTCGCCCAAGTGAGAGTTCGAGGTTTGTTTTGTGTGAGGTGCTCGCTAAGGCGAGGTAGGCTTGGGTGCTTAGGCAAAGGCTTTAAGCTTAAGCGAAGGATGGAGGAATTGTGTGTTTCAAGGCAATCAATTATGCTGTATTGGATTGGTTGGTGTTTGAATTGTGATGCGTGGTCTATAAGGCTTCTAAGATATCTCAAAGGTGGGCTTGCTGGTGTTCCTTGAGTTGTGGCTCGGGATAGGGGTTAAGCACATGGCATTCTCTGAGTTGTGGCTCGGAATGATGTCCCTTGAGTTGTGGCTCGGGATAGCGGATGAACACGAGGAACTCTTGTGTTGTGGCTCGGGTTGGCGAGTGTTACCGTTGTGAGTGTGCTGGTTGTGGCCAGTACGGATGGGTCCAGATAGAGTGCCCTCCTCAGTAAATAGTTGACGAGTTTGGTAGTCTTGGGACGTTATAGACTATGTTCGTATTGGGAACTCCACCTAGCGTTACGGTGTGTGATTCGTAGCATGGTTTCCTACACGTGCTCTATCGGTTGTGGCCGATAGGTGTGGTAGCAAGACATCTTGGGGTACTCACAAGAAGATGCAGAACACGATCAACATGATTGTGGCAAAGTGGAAGGAAAGGATGAGATTCCTTTGATGTTTCTGGATATCAAATCATGGTTGTGGTCATGTGAGATCAAAGGGTGGTTTTCCTTTGATGTGTTTATGATCTCAAAACATGGTTGTGGCCATGTGGGATGAAGGAATGGAATTTTCTTTGGTGTGATTATTTGGATATATAATTTTTTTATATACATATGATTGTTTGATATTATCTCACCCTATTTGCTTGTGTTTGGCGATGATCGTGTACGCGGTACACAGGAGCAAATGATATTGTAGGTGGTTTTGGTGAGGCATAGGCTCGGAGCGTGGGCTAGCTTGGGAATTTTCTCGGTGTTTTTATATTGTTTTATGATTTCAAATAAGTTGTAACTATTGATATTACTGGACCTTTGAATAATTATAATAGTATTTATATGCCATGGATTCTAGATTATTATTGGAGTAAATAAAAGTTTTAAATTTTCCGCGTTTTTGGAAGATGATGTTTTATTAAATGAAGTTATTTATATTCACTTTTTGATATTAATTAAATCCATAATATCTGGTTGGGATCTTTTAGATTGCGGACTTGTACGGGTTAACGAGTTCAACATCCTAACCCGCCCCTACTTCTTACTGTCCATGATGTATAAAAATGGATTCTTGCAATATTGTATATTGCCGGAAGTACCTAATATCAAAGTATGAAATCACTTAGAAATTTTGTCATGTTCAATTTTATTTGGTTTTTAAAATTAATTTCATAAAAACCAATAATTATGATATTTATTCTTCACTGTAATAAAATTATTATATTTTATTTATTTTTCTTTACGTCTATAACTCATAAATTTAATAAAAATAAAATCATTATTTCAAATAAAATAGATATTAAGAAAAATTTAAAAATATTTAAATACTCTATAAAATAATAATCTTTAATATGAACACAACTAAAAATACCTAATTTTTTATTGACTAAAAGTACCTAATTATTTACAAATATTTTTTCAATTAAATTTTCAAAGTTGGGTTTTATCTGTAAATAAAGGAATAAAAAGTAAAGCTTAAAAAAATATATAATCAAAAGATTGAAAGCTAAAACTAACACATTAAAAAATTTAAAGTTGAATTTTTTCTATGTGGTTAAAGGTTTTTATTATTTATGTGCAATGTGATTGGTCGTTTATAAATGTCAATACAATTAATAATATTAGTATATTTTTAATGATAATCTTTTTCGTTAAACACGATAATTTTCTAATTTTCCGTAACATTGGAGTGATATAAATAATATCTTCAAATTCTGTGTATAAAATCCAAAATAAAAAACAATAAAATTAGTAATACAAATAATGTGATATAAAGTTAGAAAAAAAATACATGAAAATTTTTAAAGAAATTATGAATTACATAATTAGTCTTAATTGATGTTTCGTTTTGTCTTGAACTCCAAATTTTCTTTAAAGATATCTTGAATATCATCAACAAGACAAATCACTAAGCACAAGCACAAAAATTATAACAATATATTCGTGATCATTTTCTCAACTCTATGGTATAAGAATGACTTGATAATCTATACAGTAGTATAGTGTAGGGATTCTAAGAGTAAGTAAAATGACATACTCTTTATCCTCCTCATCATAATATTTGTCTTTATTTTAAATTGACTATTTACATTAATTGAGTAATAAATGCAATCACTTCTGTTTTTTAGAAAGTCGTTAACACTTTGTCAGCAAAATTTATTTCTTTCATATTTAATCGTGATCTTTTATAAAGAAAAGCATAATGAAAATCTTAAATCAACACTTCACACAAAACACTATTAAAAAAAGTCTTATTTTATTTTATTAGAATTATTAACTTTGATAACTTTATTTACATTTTAATTAAAATTTTCACACACTACTAGAAATTCTCATATTACATGGGATTTTTCTTACAAATTTGTTAAAAACATTTGCAAAAAAATACTTTTTTCTGTCATTTTTTTTAAGAATTTTAATTGGTAAGTAATTCCTTCGTAGGTAATCACTTCCTACAAAATTATAAAATTTGCAAGTATTTCCTACAAATTTTTTTGCGAAAAGTATTTTATACAAAATATTTTGCAAGAAAATTGGTAGCAATTTCTTGCAAATTTTATTTTACAACAAAATTTGTAAATATTTTCTACGAAAAAATTTTCAAAACAAAATTTGCATGAAATATGAGTTTTTTTAGTAGTGACATCTAAATTTTTTTTAAGTATAAATTTTATTTCTTTAAAATATTAATTTAATGTTATAGATAATTATATAATAAATAATGAAACATATATTTATACTTTTTAACGCATAACTTTATTTTTCATTTGCCATACATTTTAAATAAAATAACTATATTTAAAATTTATTTAAAATGTAATTTTGGTGCAAACTTAGATTTTTTAAAGTTTTTTTTATAGATCAGAAATATAGTAAAAGTACGATTATTTATTGTATAATTATGTATAAAAACTAACTTATATTTTAAGAATACTAACGTAAACACAGGCGTAAACACAGGCGCTATCGCGTGTGTATATATTTTTTAAATATGCGTGATATTATATTAGTAGGTGATAATAATGTAATGTTATTAAGTTAATATATAAACTAAACTTATATTTATTAAAAATAAAATGAAATATATCAGAAGATTTTATAAAAGGCTGGTAAAGAGAACAATCAATTTTTAAAAATTTAATAAATTATTATATTTAAAAAATAAAATTAGTATTTTAAAATGTGGATAAAAAAAAGGAGAATTTCTTTATATATTGTTATAGATATAAGTGCTTGAACAATTTAATTGACAATGTTTATATGATAGCGGTGAAACTCGCCAATTACAAAAAGGGGCAAGTAGATTATCAGGTAATAGTGTTCTAGCATTTAGTTTTTTTACACATATTTATATTGGCCTGTACTTTTCATATTATACATATAATGGCCATAAACTTTAGTTTATCTATATATTTTGAAAAATACTATCTTATTAAAAGAACGAATAATTTCAAATTTTTGTCACAAGTTAAAATATATGTCACTTTTGATAATGTAATGTTCAATTTCTAATAAATTATTTATAAAATATTAAAACGAAAAAAATTCTTAATAAATAATATATTAAGATTACAAGGGTTAAATATATTTTTTGTCTTTTGACTTTTAGTGAAAATTGGAACTAGTCCCTTTTCAAAATTTTGGAACAATTAGTCTTTCATCTCTAAAAATGTGTAGATTTAGTCTTTTTAACAAAATTTTGATAAGTTTATTTGACTTATCAAATGTGTTTCTTAGCTAACTAACATTAAAACGAAAATGTATCAAATAGTACAGAAAATCTAAATACTATCATGAAACATACTGAAACATCAAATAAACTTAACAAAATTTGATTAAAATGACTTAATCTGCATTTTTCTAAAATTGGGGACTAAATTGAACTAAAATTTCATAGATAAACTAATTTCTGATTTCATTTTAAAATTAAGAGATAAAAACATATTTAATCCATATGAATTCCTTCGGTAAGATTTCATATATTTGTAACTATTTTAATATAATCAATTTTGATAATTATACAATCATGTAAATATTTTAAAAAGACATAGGATAATTAAAAGAGCTTAGTTATATCAAAAACTGATGTGTGAAGTGATATATAATGATTTCAACACGAAGATTATCAATAATAAGTGTTTTTTATTAAATGTATAACTGAAATTAATTAAGACTGAGTTCTTTATTTTGGTTCTTATGAATATATACATAAAAATATTAAATTTTAGAATAATACAAAAAACTATATTTGTTTTAAATGGATGAAAAAATAATAAAAATGTTAGAAATATATATATATATATATATATATATATATATATATATTAAATATTTTACCTTTTACAGAACATATCTACCCCTATAAAGTTGAATCATAAACTAATAACTTATTCAAATTTTTTTTGAGGTGAATAAGAGTTTAAATTTGTATGAAGATAGAGGATGTTTAAAAGGGTTTATATCAAAATTATATGAGAATATGAACTATTTGAGAACGAGTGTCTCACTATTTCGTAATACATGTCTCAAAATATGAAATAACGAAATTTCTACTCAGTATAGACTATATTGTGTTCCAGAACAATGTTTCTGGAAGTTTGCTAAATGAATTTGTACAGTTTCGGTTTAGATTTGTTTGGATTTGAACCCTATCCGGACGCAAAAATTGGATTCTCCAGATTTTAAAATCCATATGAACAAAATAGATAATCTTGTTTAGTAAAATTATGAAATATGGATCAAAATTAGAAATCAGATTTTAGAATATGGATATTTACTGTATCAGTTCAGAGCAAAACTGGATGAGATAGGGCAAAATAGATTTTTTGTCCACCGTATAAGGAAGAATCACCCATCTATGGTCACAGTACTATTTACTGGCCAAGTATTTTTAAGCAATCTAGGTGGTGCTTATTGTCACATTGTTATAGCCTTTTTGTTATAAAGTGTTCTACTGATGAATGTGAAGGCATGGAGTGAACATTATTATAGCCTTTATCAAATTACTTAGTGATATGTTTTATCCATACTTGGGGCACACAAATTGAAACATTGAGAACACCACATGATATACCTAAAAATTTTGAAACACGAAGAATGTACATTTTGATTTAAGACTAGTAGTTTGACAATTTTTATGAATAATGGTTTAAATGGTGTTTGACTAAGTAAATTTCACAAACAGTTATTTTCTAAAAAAATATAATAATTATTTTAAATATTAAATATACAACATAATAAATGGTATTGTTTGTTTTACCTCACACTATATTTGAAGTGTTAGAGTATATAGATCTTGGAGCAAATGGAACATTGTAAGTAACTTAGGTACACACATTGAAGTATAATTAGTTTAGGGTACATTGATGTATAATTATATATTGGGTAAATATGTGTTGGCTTAGGATGTGATAGTAGAATAACCGCTAACACCATACTCACGATGACCCCATCTCAAACACAAACGCACTCACACGCACAAATGTGTCATCACACATGTGTCTAATTTTTTAAATATTTCTATTATAATATAAGTTATTAACTTTGTAAATGATATTATGGGTATGAGTGTATGCATGCACGTCTGAGTGGATGTATGTGTAAGTGTGTGCAAGTGCGTACGTGTGTGGATGAATGTCTATGTGAGTGCATGCAGGTGCGTGTGTGCATGTGTGGCTGTGTAGGTGAGTGCGTGCATGTGTTATAATACAAATATGTAAAAGATGCGGATACATAGGGTGTGACAACACCAATGATTTACCTAATTCTAAATAAAAAAGACATGGTTAAAAATATAAATTTAAATTAAAAGTATTGAATTCATGCATTAAAGTATAATTTCTATTTTTTTTTAAATTGTGTTATAAGGCATTTGTTTGTTTTTTCTTAAAATATGTTTGAAGATGAAATGTTTTTTCAAGTTTTTCATCTTTATTTTTTTTCAACTATGAATTTGTATTTTTAGATTTTTCATTGAAATCAAGCACGAGTTAGTGATTCTACAGAATTCACAAACAGTTATTTTCTAAAAAATATAATAATTATTTCAATTATTTTACCTCGTCTTGCAATTGAATTGCTTGAGTATATATATGCCAAAGCAAATAGAACATTATAAGTACACTAGGTACACACATTGAAAATATAATTAGTTTATGGCACATTTATGCATAATTATATATTGGATAATTTTAAATACTTTATATATTCTCTTAGACATTAAAAAAATAGTTATATGCCTGTATGGCCAAACCAAATACAACACACTGTATCACAAAAATGGTTTGAAAACATTTTACACATTAGAAAATACAAAACTGAATGCAAATATAGACAAAAAAATGAAAGAAAGTAATATGATTATACCGCAAGAGGGATTCCAAGGACATAGTAGAGAATAAATGCACCAACATTAACAACCATCGAGGAGAACCAAGTAAGAAGTCGTCATGATTCCATTCGTGTCGTCCAACCTTTGTGATCACTACCTTCATGGCCATGTTAACGACAAGGATAACATTAACTATTGTCCTAGTCATTTAACTCCTCCGACAAGACGACTCAACGGTACCACGACCAATGACATCAAAGCTAAGATGAATGAGTTTAATGCGAGCACCAAATAATCTGATTGCACAGTGAATTCGTATACAGAATTGTGCTCGATATGTGTACCTCTTGACCCATCCAATATGTATATCTCTTGACCCATGCAACCTAATTAACCGCGGTAATGAGTAGTAATATCCACATTGATTTTAGTAATCCCTTAAAGGCAATACCCAATTCACTATAACATGAGTACCATGATGCAGTTCCTTCATTGTTGTTCTTGTCTGGTGTAATTTGTGTATCCATCGTGTGCCAAAAAATGTTGGCTATGGCCATCGAAAACGAATAAAAGGTGTATGCAACTCTCGTCTTTCTCTGATCTCCATCGATAATATCTCCGAGAAAAGACATGGATCTGAACCATGTTGTTGCAACATCCAAGAGAAGAAAGTCAATCGCAACAATAGCCATCATTCATGGACTCGAGTAATCATCCTCCTCCTGGTGGTGTATGTTATATCAGTCGCAAAACCAATGAGGATCACAAAGATGGTGGCGACAAGCACTCCACCTAGAATGAAGGGACGAGGACGGTCGAAACAGGGAGTGCAATGATAACTATTGTACCCTACAATGGGCTGCACAACCAACCCAAAGATGGGGCCAAGGATCCGGAGAAAAGAGGACCAGGCAGGATTGATTCCATTATTTTCAACAAAGGGTGTTAAGAAAGACATTTTCAAGGTCCACCCAAATTGGATTACCACAACTAAGGAGGAGACAACAAATACTTCTTGAAGAGAACTAGTTTGTTGCCACTCTATTGTTTCCACCTAAAGCGAGGAAGAATAAGGTGCAACTAAGGAGGAGGCAATAATTACTTCTCAAAGAGAACTAGGTTGTTACCTCTCTGTTGTTTCCACCTAAAACAAGGAAGAAGGTTCCATTTCTATTTGCTTAATGAATGAGAACGATTTCGAATCTATTATGACACAAGATTGAGGCGCTTAATGGACTATGGAAACTCTGAATGAAGTTCAATAACTTAGATTTTATAAAGAATTTTTTTACAAAACTTTGACAATGTGTGCCAAAGCTGTAAATGTTAGCTGTAAGTGACAAACTCTTGTCATCTATTGTCTCACTTAGTATTCTATTTTAACTACACTAGATTGTTGCGTTTTGGGTGTTGTACCATTTTATTTTCATTTTGAGTATCTTTTCACACTACTGTACTTTTTAAACACATTATAGTTTCGTTTTAGATTTATTTAGTTTGTGTTTTGTAAAATTGAAATTATAGAATAAGAGAAGAGAAAGTTTTGTACTTTAGAAAATGACAAAAATTTGGAATTAAGAGATTGTGAGTTTGATATGGAGCCAAAAAGTTTCAAAAAGTTGGTTTCTTCCTTAGAGAAGACAATAAATAGGAAAAGGTTGGCAGTTTAGGTGACCCCACCATTCTATTAATTTCAACAAAAGGTGTTAAGAAAGACATTTTCAAGGTCCATCCAAATTGGATTACTATAGCTAAGGAGGAGACAACAAATACTTCTTGGAGAGAACTAGTTTGTTACCTCTTTATTGTTTCCACCTGAAGCGAGAAAGAAAAAGGTGTAGCTAAGGAGGAGGAAGAATTTACTTCTCGGAGAGAACTAGGTCGTTGCCTTTCTGTAGCTTCCATGAGGAGTAAGAATGTTCTATTTCTCTTCACTCGATGAATGAGAACGATTTTGAAGTCAATTTGAAGCAAGTGTGCAAATCTATTATAACACAAGAGTGAGGCGTTAACACCGCACTCACGAGGGTCACTATCGCAAACACAAACACACTCACACACGCATAGATGTTGTCACACTTGTGTCCACATTTTTTAAATATTCGTATTGTAATAAAGTTATTAATTTTGTAAATGATATCGTGGGTATGGATGTGTGCATGCCTGTTTGAGTGGATGTCTATGTGAGTGCATGCAAGTGTGTGCGTGTGTGGATGAATGTCTATGTGAGTGCATGTGAGTGTGTGCATGCATGTCTTGGTGTATGGGTGCGTGCGTGCATGTGCTTGTATATGTGTTATAATACAAATATTTAAAAAATGCAAATACAAAGGTGTGACCGCAGGAGGGATTCCAAGGACTTAGTAAAGAATAAATGCACCAACATTAACAACCATTGAGGAGAACCAAGTAAGAAGTCATCATGATTCTATTTGTGTCATCTAGCCTTTGTGATCATTATTGTCATAGCCATGTTAACGACAAGGATAACATTAACTACTTCCCACAACCACTTCACTCCTCCGATAAGACCACTCAACAATACCATGACCCATGACATCAGAGCTAAGACAAATGAGTTTAACGCAAGCCCCAAAGAACCTGCTTGAACACCAAATTTATATGCGAAATTGTGCTCTATACCATTGTACACCTCTTGACCCATCTAATTAATGTTGAAAACACATAAGGAAATCATGCAACCCAGTTAACAACGGTGACGAGCAGTAATATCCACATTGGTTTTTGTAATCCCTTAAAGGCACTACCCAATTCACTATAACATGAGTACCATGGTCCAATGCCTTCATCGTTGTTAGTGTCTGGTGTAATTTGTGGATCCATCATGAAGGGACGGGGGCGGCCAAAATGGGAAGTGTAATGATAACTATTGTACCTTACAATGGGCTACAATTGGCCACAACCCTCATCAATATCTTTTGTCTCACTAATTTTCTATTTTTACTACACCGGATTCCATTGCATTTTTGGTATTGTACTATTATGTTTTTTAAATATTTGTATTATAACATAAGTTATTAAGATTTGTAAATTGATGTGGGTATGTGTGTGGGTGGATGTTTGTGTTAGTATGTGCAGGTGCATGTGTGGGTGCGTGCGTGCAAGTGCGTGTATATGTGTTATAATACAAATATCTTAAAAATGCGGACACACAGGTGCGACAACACTTGCCTTTCCATTAGTATATAAAACATTTTTGTTATATATTGAATTCTCATAACTAAAATCTAATATTGTTATTACTTTTCGAACATCCATGTGATTATGTTGGTTCAAATTTAGGATACTTTTTTACATTTTTCTTAGCTAAATGTCACGAGGTTAAACATAAAACACCTTTGTTCAACATATAAAATGAATCTTCACCAAACATTATACCCAAACCATATGACATATATTTGATTGTTTTTACATGTTTATTTTGGAAAAAATTAGTAACACTTTAATTTTTTTTTTTACATTAAAGGCATCAAGCTACATAAAACTCAACACTAAACATAACGAGTTTTTTTTTCTTATACTTAAGCAATAAACATGTAACTGATTCAAATAAAAGATCTTAATCCATTTTCTCATGTCAAAACAAAGGTGTAAAAGTAAAACATGTAAAAATCTTTACACTAATGGAAACTACCTACGGGGACAAAAGCTTTGCCCATATCTATTGGCTTTGGAGTTGGCAGCTGAACAACCGCTAACACCGCCATCATAAACACACACTCACTCACACACACAAAGGTGTCGTTATACCTTTGTCTACATTATTTAAATATTTGAATTATAATAAAAGTTAATAATTTTGTAAATGAAATCATGGGAGTGGGTACGTGCATGCGTGTTTGGGTGGATGTCTGTGCGAATGTGTGCAAGTCCGTGTGTGGATGGATGTTTGTGTGAGTGTGTGCGTGTGTGTGGGTGTGGGTGTGTGCATGCATGTGTGGGTGTGTGGGTGCGTGCGTGTATATGAATTATAATACAAATATTTAAAAATGTAGATACAAAGGTGTTACAATACCTATGTTTCACCTATGTTTTCATTCAGTTAAAACTAAAGAATATTGGTCCACATACACCAGACCAAATTTCATTCCAAACCCAAACATGCGTCATAGGGTACGGAGAAGACCACCAACTACTAGAATCCATAATGAAATGGATCAACCAAATCCCAACAAATGAAGTAAATGTTCATATTGTAGAAATGTAGGACATCATAGGGGAAATTGTCCCTATCGTCAATAATTTGTTGCTTTATCCAATTTTCTAGTGTATTTTTATTATCTAATGTATTTTATTATGTTAATTTATTGTACCAATCAAAAAAATTACAAAAATAAAAAATATAATCTCTAGGGAGAACAAAATTTGTAAAAAAAAATAAAACAACAACATTTAAAAAAAAAAGAGAATAAAACCTAAAGTGAAGTCGTCATTCAACCTGCCGACTTCACTTTTTCTATTGAACTAAAGTCGACCTCCATTAGGCCGACTTTGCTGTTTGAAAAAATAAAGGAAACTGGCAGAGCACAGGACAACGTCAACTGTAATGTCGTCTTGTATCCTGACGGCTTGACCTTGTTTTCCAAAAAAATAAATTAATGTACCCATTTTTACAAATTTGACTACAAAAAAATTTTGAAATACAAAAAAGCCCAATTGCAAAGATAGTCATTGTTCCTAGATATGGAGTATTTCCGTATATATCCTCACTAATGTCGAATGCTATGTCACTAGCATAACCAATGAGAATCACCGAAATGGAGACGACAAACACTCCACCCAGAATGAAGGAACAGTGGCGGCCAATACGGGAAGTGCAATGATAACTGGTGTATCCTACAATGGGCTGCAGAACTAACCTAGAGATAGGGCTCGACAACTAGAGAAAAGAATACCAGGTATGAGTGATTTCATGCATTTTGACAAAAGGTGTTAAGAAAGACACCTTTGGGCCCATCCAAATTGGATTGTCGTAGCTAAGGAGGCGACCTCGTTTCTTGCCTTTGTGCTGCTTCTATTTGAAGCGAGAAGGAAGAATGTGAGGTTAAAGAGGAGGCACCAAGGACTTCTCTGAGAGAACTAGGTTCTTCCCTCTTAATTTTCGCTTGAAGCGAGGAAGCTTGTTCCATTTTGCTTTTGCTAGAAGGAGTGGTAAGTGTAGGCTAAAAACGTGAGGGAGTGTCTAGCCTTTTGAAAGATACAACACAGAGGAAAAAGACAAAATTTGCATGTCTAGCCTTTTCTTTTCAGTTTTTACATGAAAACTATACACAAACATGAGAATACTTCTTATGTTAATTCATTTTAGGTTAAAATACTTCATTGGTTCATGTTTTTGTTCAAAAATCTCAATTAGGTCCTAAGATTTTTTTTTAGTCTCAATTAGGTCCATATTTTTGAAGATGCGTAACAATTAGGTCCATTCCGTTAGTATGATGTAACTGATTCAAATAAAAGATCTTAATCCATTTTCCCATGTCAAAACAAAGGTGTGAAAGTAAAACATGAAAACTCTTTACACTAATGGAAACTACCTACGGGGACAAAAGCTTTGCTCATATCTGTTGGCTTTGGAGTTGGCAGCTGAACAACCGCTAACACCGCCATCATAAATACACACTCACTCACACACACAAAGGTGTCGTCAAACCTTTTTCTACATTATTTAAATATTTGAATTATAATAAAAGTTATTAATTTTGTAAATGAAATCATGGGAGTGGGTGTGTGCATGCGTGTTTGGGTGGATGTTTGTGTGAATGTGTGCAAGTCCGTGTGTGGATGGATGTTTGTGTGAGTGTGTGTGCATGTGTGGGTGTGTGGGTGCGTGCGTGCGTGTGCGTGTATATGAATTATAATACAAATATTTAAAAAATGTAGATACAAAGGTGTTACAATACCTATGTTTTACCTATGTTTTCATCCAGTTAAAAATAAAGAATATTGGTCCACATACACCGGACCAAATTTTATTCCAAACGCAAACATGCGTCATAGGGTACGAGGAAGACCACCAACTACTAGAATCCATAATGAAATGGATCAACCAAATCCCAACAAATGAAGTAAATGTTCATATTGTAGAAATGTAGGACATCATAGGGGCAATTGTCCCTATCGTCAGTAATTTGTTGCTTTATCCAATTTTCTAGTGTATTTTTCTTATGTAATTTTTTATTATCTAATGTATTTTATTCTGTTAATTTATTGTACCAATCAAAAAAATTACAAAAATAAAAAATATAATCTCCAGGGAAAACAAAATTTGTAAAAAAAATATAAAACTACAACGTTTCAAAAAAAAAAAGAATAAAACCTAAAGTGAAGTCATGATTCAACCTACCGACTTCAATTTTTCTATTGAACTAAAACCGACCTTTATTAGGCCGACTTTGCTTTTTGAAAAAAAAAGGAAACCAGCAGAATACAGGACAACGTCACCTGTAATGTCGTCTTGTATCTTGACGACTTGACCTTGTTTTGCAAAAAAAATAATAATTTAGTGGATGCTTTTTTAAAAATTGGACTAGAAAAAGATTTTGAAATACAAAAAAGCCCAATTGCAAAGATAGTCACTGTTCCTAGATATGGAGTATTTCCGTATATATCCTCACTAATGTCGAATGCTATGTCAGTGGCATAACCAATGAGAATCACCGAAATGGAGACGATAAACACTCCACCCAGAATGAAGGGACGGTGGCGGCCAATACGGGAAGTGCAATGATAACTGGTGTATCCTACAATGGGCTGCAGAACTAACCTAGAGATGGGGCTCGACAACTAGAGAAAAGAACACCAGGTATGAGTGATTTCATGAATTTTGACAAAAGGTGTTAAGAAAGACACCTTTAGGGCCCATCGATATTAGATTGTCGTAGCTAAGGAGGCGACAACAAATATTTGTAGGAGATTCCTCGTTTCCTGCCTTTGTGCTGCTTCTACCTGAAGCGAGGAGGAAGAATGTGAGGTTAAAGAGGAGGCACCAAGGACTTCTCCGAGAGAACTAGGTTCTTCCCTCTCGATTTTCGCTTGAAGCAAGGAAGCTTGTTCCATTTTGCTTTTGCTAGAAGGAGTGGTAAGTGTAGGCTAAATACATGAGGGAGTGTCTAGACTTTTGAAAGATACAACACAGAAGAAAAAGACAAAATTTGCATGTCTAGCCTTTTCTTTTCAGTTTTTACATGAAAGCTATACACAAACATGAGAACACTTCTTATGTTAATTCATTTTAGGTTAAAATATTTCATTGGTTCACGTTTTTGTTCAAAAATCTCAATTAGGTTCTAAGATTTTTTTTAGTCTCAATTAGGTCCATATTTTTGAAGATGTGTGACAAATAGGTCCATTTTGTTAGTACGGTGGTAATGGTGTTAAGGATGTGCCACGTGTTAGCTCTTTATTTTTTTGATTTTTATTTTTTTGATTTTTTTTTTAAATTTTTAAATTTTTTTTTGAAAATTATTCATGTCACATGTCATGTCAATATTATGCCACGTGTCAAGTTAGTCAAGGTGACATGTGTCAAATCATTGTTTGAATCTCAATTTGGTCCATATATTTATTATTTTGATTACATTTCAGTCCACTTATTTTAAAATTTTAATTATATTTATTTTAAGTTTTTACAAATTGTTTTAAAATTTTATATTTAAATTTATAAAATTTTTATTTTTAAACTAATTCTAACATTTGTATATAAATTATTTAAAATAATTTTGTAACAAGTTAAAATAAATATTTTAAAATTTTAAAACAAAATATAACTAAATTTTAATGTAAAATAAAAATTTAAATAAACTTAATATTATTAAAATGTTTGATAAAAATATCATTATAAAATTTATATAAAAGTTAAATTTGATCTCAATTTGGAGAGGATGAAATTGAAAATTAAAACAAAAATGGACTGAAATATAATCAAAATATTAAATATATGGACCAAATTGAGATTCAGACAATTACTTGACACATGTTACCTTACTGACTTGACACGTGGCACAATATTGACGTAATAAATGACATGAATAATTTTCAAAAAAAAATTAAAAAAATAATAATTTTTTTTAAAATGAAATAAATTCAAAAAAATGAGGAGCTAACACGTAACACATCTTTAACACAGTTACCACCATATTAACAGAATGGACCTAATTGTTACGTATTTTAAAAAATATGGACCTAATTGAGACTAAAAAAGATCTTAGCACTTAATTGAGATTTTTAAACAAAAATGTGGACCAATGTAGTATTTTAACCTTCATTTTATAATATCCGTGAATTTGCATTTCTAGCATTTGGTCATGATAGCTAAATAAAAGTTACTTCCAAACAAAATAAAATAAACTTCGAAAACAAGTAATTTACTTACATTGATACCATAAATAAATGTTAATCATTGATGAAAAATAGTTATGAATATACGTGTACATACAAAACAATTCGTGGAATATTGGACCTATCTTTGGTTTAGATTGATCTTAACATGCCACAAGAATTAGAAAGATAGACAATAAGACCAATGGCCAAAACTGTTACTGATTAAACTGTAACTCAACTTTGCCATTAACATATTTTGCGCATTCTAAGTTTTATCGAGCATTACCCAGAATAGGTTTATCCGTGTGAACGATGTGAAAGGGTACGAATCAAAGCACATTCTTAGTGGAAACCCTAGATGCCATTTTTCTCTTAGACAGTTTTTAAAATAGTTTTTGAGCAAAAACTGTAATAAGAAAAACACGTGTTAATCATCAAATTACAACCATATATATGTTTTTATTATTATTTTATTAAATAGTTTAATTTATGTTTCAATTAAACATCTTACTTATAACAAAAGATTTTCAACATATTGAACCCAAACCGATTCAAACTAATTGCAAAAAACATATATTATTTAAAAACAAAAACAAAAAACTATTGGCCCGACTGTGTAAAAATTCAAAATACAAATACATAAAGTATTTATCAAGTAAACAAACACCCATTTGTTTTGCTATGATGACTTTGCATAACAAGACGCATAATTGCAGCAACATTTTCTCCATTGCCAGGTTAACCAACACTAAAGTTGTTGAATGACATATTTCTTCTAATTGGTGGTCATGTTTAATTTTGATTGTATTTCTATCCTCTTTTGTCTCGCTTTTCTTTCAAATTTTCTCTCACCACCTTTTATTATTTCTGTCTTTTTTTTTTTAATTTTGAAACATAATCTAATCCAACATGTTCTTGGTTTTGGTAAATTATTTATACACTATAGACATTTTTTTAATGATGAATGATCCATGTATGGTATTTTTGTTTATGTAGAAATAAACAAAATGTCAATTCATAAACCCATCATTGCTATTTTTGAGACATTAAAACAAAATAGTTTTACTTCAAATTGTTAAATTAAATCAATATTCACTTTACTTCTCCAAATACGCACAAACGACAAATGAAATTAAAATATATGATTTGTAGTATCAAGTGGATAAAACGTGTATTTAGTCCTATAAATTTTTTAATAAATTAAATACATTCTAAAAATATTGTATTTTTTTCCTTTAACTTTGGAATATATGATAAATGTATCTCTAATTTATTAGGATATACATATAAAAGTCACTTCATGATTTATTTGATAAGGAATTTTGAAGTCAGAGATTCAAGTATAAAAAAATTGAAATTAAAATAAATAAATTTTTAAAAGTTTAAATAAATATAAGCAATTATTATAGGAAATAAAAATTATTTAATTTTTTTATTAAGAATATGTCTTAGAGAACCTTTTGAAAATTTGGATGGAAATATTAATTAGTTGATGACCCTTCTCAGTTTGTACTTTGAAAAATATTGTTTCTTCTCTTTTGTAAAACATAATATAATTCATTAAGCTAAATTAATTAATTAATTGAGAGCAACAATTCGTTTACACATTTGAGGTATTGTCATTTTTTTTTTTTTGTATTTTTCAGCATCTCAAAGACCACACATATCTCTAATGCTTTTTAGCTTGTAAACTTGGACAAATCTGGAAAGTATGGTTGTTTTATACGTATTTTCATTTTATATGGCATTTTTACTTTTGTAATTTTAGTTAGATTTGTTTGATGTTGTTCTCTGTTTGAATAAATTGTGGGTGATGAAGTTGGAGAAGAAAACTCATATTTAATTCTAAGTAACAAGACAATGCATTTGTCATCTATTATGCTAATAATTTATTACTTGCATATTTTTCATCATCAAAACTTTGTTTATTATTTAAAGATATTTGTGTGAAGAAATTTAACATTTTGTCATGTGCCTCATTGTCATTTTTTATTTATACAAAAATAAGCAAAATGTGGATTCATGAACCCATCATTTCTATTTTCGTGACATTAAAGCAAAATAATTTTACTACATAGTGTTAAATTAAATGGAACTTCATTCTACTTCTCAAAACATGCACTAATGACAATATTATTTTGAAAATGAAATTAAAATATATGTTTTGAAGTATCAAGTGGATAAAATGTGTATTTAGTCCTATAAAGTTTTTAATAAATTAAATATATTCTAAAAGTATTGTATTTTACCCGATAACTTTAAAAATATTTGTTAAATTTTTATTAATGGCAAAAATAAACAAAATTTTTCCATGAACTATAATTTTAGCACGTAGATTATCAATTAAAAGTATAATTGATATTAGTTAAAACTCTCATCTACATAAGTTTGTTTATCGTTTTTATCAACACTGAGATAATAAATATTAAACTTCAGAAGAATCTAAAAGTAAGTTTGTTTATCGTTCTTAATAAGACTGAGATAACAAATATTAAATTTCAGAGGAATATAAAAGGAATATGTTTAAATTTTAAAAGGACAAAAAATAATGAAAAGATTAATAATATATTTACAATTTTAAAAATTTTACCATGATGCAGAACAAATTTTAGTCCTATTAAGTTGAATGAAAACTAATGATTCAAAGGATTTTTAGGGTTGAGAGATGTTTGTGCAATAAAGTTTTTCTTAACAAGGTTCTTTTAGTCATTTAAGAAAGATGGAAGTTGCGGGAAAAAGGTATGAAGCCCAAGCCATCTATTTTGCGGCTGTTTCTCTCTGCACCACCAACAATTTCTTTAGCACCTCAAATTTTACTAAACTACCTAAAATATCCTTTTAACTTTGACCATCTACACCCCAAAATAATATTACCTTGTAATATATTTTGACTTTCGAAAGTTGACTTTTGATAATATATTTTGACTTTCGGTAATATATTTTGACTTCTAAAATTCGATTTTCAATTATATATTTAGACTTTCAGTAATATATTTTGACGAAGTCAACTAATATATTTTTACTTCCGAAAGTCTTCCGATAATATATTTATATTTTACTTTTTTATTTTCTTAAAACAGATTTTAAAAATAAAATAAATTTTTAATATATGTATCCATTTTTTTTTAATTTTTTAAAATATTTTGTTAAAAAGTTAATGTTTTTTAATTTAATTAATTTGAAAATGTTATATTAAAAAATATGAAAACATAAAAAATAAATAAACTAAAAAACATTTAAAACTTAGAAAATATAAACTTTAAATAAAATTAAAAATAGTTAAAACAAAGTTAATATTTTTTTAATATAAAGTTTAAGTATTTGTAATTTAATTTATTTCTTAAGTATTTTTAATATATATATATATATATATTAAAAAATAAAATTATATATATATATATATATATATATATATATATAATTTTTATATAATGTATTAAAAAAATTAAACTAAAAAATAAAATTTGAAACAAAACTTTAAATTAAAAAAATATAAACGAAAAAAAAAACATATATTTTGACTTTTGGAAGACGATTTCCGGTAATATATTTTGACTTTCGGAAGTCGACTTCCGATAATATATTTTGATTTTTGGTTATATATTTTGACTTCCGGAAGTCGACTTCCGGTAATATATTTTGATTTATGGTTATATATTTTGACTTCCAGAAGTCGACTTCCGATAATATATTTTGACTTCCGATGATATATTTTGACTTTCGGAAGTTAACTTCCGTAATATATTTTGTCTTTCGGAAGTTAATTTCCGGTAATACATTTTGACTTCTGGAAGTCGACTTCTGATAATATATTTTGACTTCCGGTTATAAATTTTGACTTCTAGAAGTTGACTTTCGATAATATATTTTGACTTCCGGTTATATATTTTGACTTCCGGAAGTTAAGTTCCGGTTATATCTTTTAACTTCCAAAAATATTCTACACTGGAAGTGCGATGTGCGAGGTTTTACTTAAATGGTCAAAAGGTATTTTTGAAATTTAAAAAAATTTTGGAGGTGTAGAAGAAATTTTGGAGGTGCAGGAGTGCATCATTTTGGAATTCTTATTTGTGCCGTGAGTGCATCATTTTGTTCTTGGATCTCATTTTGTGCTATTATATTTTATAGTGATATAATCTTATGAATTTTTTTAGATGCTGTGTTTGGTGATATTTGATTATTGCAATAGGTATAAGTTGGACAGAAATTTGAAATTCAAATTTGATGAAGAGGGGATGATTGGATGAAAGCTATTACTTGATTTGCACTTTGGTGTAGTCAGTGACCCTTTCTTTGTTGTTGTGATCTTTTAATATTGCATATTGGACATTTGTGGATCAGTAGTGCTATCAAAGGTTATCAAAGAAATTTTCTTTTTCTTTTAATTCTAATAATATAGTTAGAGTTGATTTAAAAATAATTCCAAAAATATTTAATAAAAATAACATTTATGTAAATATTAAATTTGGTCTCAATTTAGAGAAGGACAAAATTAGGATTAAAAAGAAGGACCGAAGTGAATCAAACTAACAAATATAGGACTGAATTGAATATATGACATTGACACGTGACATTTACACTAACATGTGATACAAACATTGACACGTGACATTGTGACACGATATTGACTTGACATGTGAAAAATTTATGAAATTAAGAAAAAATTAAAAAGTTAGAAAAAAACACTCACGAACTAACACATGACATATCATGTTCACTATGTTGTTAACTACTTAAATGGCGTTACCAAAAAGAACTAAATTTATGAAAATTGAGACTTCAATAAAAAAATAAAAATAACACTACATTGAACAAACTAAACAAAAATAGGGACTAAATAGTATTTAGGTCCATGGGTGTCAAAACGGGTCCGACCCCTTTAGGTCTGCCTCGTTTTTGGTCCACCAAAATCAGGCCAGGCTGAGCCAGCTTGATGTCTGAAAACAGGCTGGGAGTTTGAACCCATCTCGCTAATGGGTGGGCTTGCGGGTTGACCCACCCTTTCTCTGTAAGACCCGTGAAAATTAATTAATTAAATAATTAATTAATAAAAACGGGTAGTGGAAGCCTTTATGGCATTAATTATTGATTGATTTGACGTGGAAAAGTGCTAGTTTAAATGGTTGAAAGTACTTAATTATGTGAGAGGACTTGGGTTTGAGTCCTATGTATGCCAATTATGTGTTATTTGATTTATTATTATTTTAATAATATGATTGATCATGTGGAGTGATAATATAATCATAGAATTATATGAATTATCACGAAATATTTAAACTTTATTTTTGCTAAAATTAGTTTTGACATGAATATAAAAAGCCAGAAACCTTAGCAGTCAAGGAGGCTGGAAAAACAACCACTAAATGAGTATTGAATGAAAATTAAGGTCATGTTAATGCCAATTTTTGTTTTGGCCATTAACCTTAATTATGAAACAATTAAAGTGACCAATTAAGGGTGAGAGAAGGGTTTTGTTGGGGCTGCCATTATTCTGGAATTGTGAGAGAGAGAATTCAGAATGGAATTGGGTTGTGAGTGAAGCATAGAGGCTAAGTGGAGCATAGAGGCTAAGTGGAGAGAACCAAGGCAAACCATTTGGGAGCAAGGAAGAATTAAAGAATATTCAAGTTTAAGCGTGGAATTCCAGGTTAGGGGAGATTAACTCGTTTCTTAAATTATATCGTTTAATCTGTATGAAAAGCATGTACAATTGGCTGTTTATAACCTATTAATTTTACGAATTTTGGGTTTCTGGAAAATTTCCAGAAATCGCCTGGTGGGCTATTCATAGCCACCAGGCGACTCATGCGTATGGAGTGGTTTCTGGGTTCCTGAAGGGGGGAACCGCCTTGTGGCACATCCCTAGCCACTAGGCGACACCTGTTTCTTACCCAGTTTTTTGGGTTTTGGTTGAATTTCCTAGCGGTGATGAACACCCACCAGGCAACGTGAGTCAATTTGACTCGACTTTTGGTGTTTTGGGATTCTGGGTTGATTTTGATCGGGGGAAAAGACATTATTAATGGTTTGTAAGTGATTGGAAACCAGAATACGTTGAATTAGATGTAATTAAAGGATCAATTGGAAATTGTATGAACATGATTTTAGGGTTGATTAATTGGGAGTCTCCAATTCGCACTATACTAAGTGGTAAAGGTTGATGGAAATACGTATATTGGGATGTTTGGAATGAACCGTGAATATAAACACATGAGTGCAGCCATTAGGTAGTAATTTCAATTAAACTAGAATACTTGGGGTACCCTAAGGTTTGTAGGTGCCTGGAAAGGTTTGGGGTTACTGGAATTACAGGGACCGCCTAGCGGCACCCAGTTTGCCGCCAAGTGCCATACTAGAATTGTGACGTGTGTGTGTGTGTGTGTGTGAGCGTGAGCGTGTGTGTGTGAGCGTGTGTGTGATGCATTAGAGTGATTGGAAACTGGAGTATAGATCGTGTGAGAATTAAATAAGAGTTTTAAACTTGCTGGATGAGAACTAAACATATAGGGAAGGAGTGAGAGGAGATTTTGTGTGATCACTAAGCTATGATGGCCTTGGCTAGATTTGGATACATTCATAGTAGAAGATAGGTTAATAAAACCAGAGGTTAGTTGGCGGTGGGAAAGGCAAACTGAATTGTTGAGTGGTACGATTAAGTGGATTTGCTACAGTTGAAATGGTAGGAGACGCATGGTTAAGATATAATGGTTATGCTATTTGAAGGTGGATAGAAACTTAGGTAATATTTTGAGTAAGTGATATAGTAAATGAGGTATAAAGTTAACAGTGGTATGTTATGATATGGAAGGGTTGAACTTGAGCAAGTTCACTTATTAGTAATCTTGGGTCATGAATTTAATTGATAGTAGAAGGAGTGGTAGTAAGGTTAAGTCACTTGGAAGTGGGGTTGATTGATCTTGGTATGGTTTGCTGCGAGTGTTAGGTGCTTATGGAGAGTGTGCCAAACCAGTAAACCAGGCATTACTAGTGCAGCGCCTGACAGTAGGATTGGAACCGCCAGGCGATAACTGTTGTTCAGAGAGTGTCAGCGAGACGAGGCGCCTGGTGGTAGTGGTTGATCCGCCAGGCGATCACTGCAAACATAGGATTCTAAAGGGGCTTGACGCCTGGCAGTATGCGTCCCCCACCAGGCGGTCTGGAGACCTGAGGCATTTGGCACCCTGTGCGCTGTGCCAGGCGATACCGTGAAGCAAAGGTGTTTTGCTTACTTTGATGTGCGTGGTCTACAATGCTCCTATGATGCCTCAAAGGTCGACTTTCTGGTGTTCCTTGAGTTGTGGCTCGAGATAGGGGTTAAGCACGTGGTATTTCTTGAGTTGTGGCTCGGAATAACATCTCTTGAGTTGTGGCTCGGGATGGCGGATGAACACGAGGAACTCTTGAGTTGTGGCTCAGGTTGGTGAGTGTTGCTGGTGTGAGTGTGCACATAGCGGCGTGTACGGATGGGTTCAGTGAGATTGACCTCCTTAGTAATATCTAACGAGTTTGGTAGTCCCAGGGCGTACGAATGTTATTCGTATTAGGAACTCCACCTGGTGTTACGGTGTATGATCCATAGCATGGTTTCCCGCATGTACTCTGTCAGTTGTGGCCGGTAGGTGTGGCAACAAGACATCTTAAGGTATTCTCTAGAAGACATAGAACACGATTGACATGGTGGTGGCCATGTGTGTGAAATTAAAGGAGGTAGGTTCTTTTTGTGTGCATAAAATTATATGATTTGTATACATATGTTTTTTTCTCTATTAGCTCACCCTATCTGCTTGTGTTTGGCGATGATCGTGTACGCAGTACACGAGAGCAGATGATGTTGCAGGTGGATCTGGTGAGGCATAGAGCTGGAGCGGGGACTAGACTAGGAGAAGTTTTTATCAGAGTTTTATTATGTTTTTTTTAATAACTTGTAAACTTTTATGTTACCAGACTTATAATTGAGTTTTATAATTATGGATTTAAGAGTATTTTACGATGAAATAAAATTTTAAATTTCCCGCATTTTTGGAAATTACAGTTATATTAAATGAGGTATTAATAATATCCGGACAGAATGTTACAACACCTCATAAAGACATTAACTTCAATTTAATGGAATAGGTCACATTTAGTATTTTTTTAACAAAAGAGAGACCCAATTATTGAGTCTTTTTATTTTTTTAAATAAAGACTCATTTAGGTAAAAAAAAATTATAGAGACCAAAAGCAATCAAATACCTAAATATAAAAATGAAATTACTACTTAAACCTTACATTTTTATTTAATCAATTTATGAAAACAAAACATGGGAGAGATAATGTCTAAGAAATGGTAGGTATTGGTGTATTCCCTTTCCACTTTTTTTCCCATACAAATGGATGTTTGTGTCTTTGCTTAAATGCTTCTTAGAAGATTATGATTAACTTTTATAAATGAAACTTAAATTTATTTATTTGCTACATATCATTTCACTTTTTTATGCTACATGTTTCAATTCTTTAAATTGAGTAAGTTTTAAACAATTACAAGAAGACAGGATGTTCAATGTCCAAGTTTTGTCCTCATTCTCCTCGTTGAAAGATATTACCTTGGTGGAGGTTTCTCCCACTTAATATGTCTATGGTGGACCAACTTATGAGTTTCAAATTGTTATTACTAAGGTAAATAAGTATGTTATTAAATTTCATTTTAAGTAGAATTGAATATGACTTTTAAAAACACGTAGATAAGAAAAGGTGACATGTGCTTTTAGGATCCTGTGGCAAAAAAATGGTAGTTAGATGTGGGAGACATGGTTGTTATTTTCCAACAACATTGTTTTCGAATTTGGGTTCATCATCCTTCTCTTTTATTTATTTTCTTCTTTCTCCTATCACAATTACAACATATCTTTTCCAATGTTCATCAAACGTTTTATTCTTTATATTTATGTTGTTACTCTTTCTTTTCTTTTCCTTCTTCTCTCTTCAAAATTCTTTTTCAATTTTTTCTCTATTTGTGAAACAAAATAATCAACAAACAATTTATAATATGTATCGAGTTAATGAACACTTTTAGCACTAGAACCTGCCATAAGTCTAGACTTATCAGTTTAGCCTACACCACTAGGTCTGGACTTGACCACATAGGATGGGGACAAAAAAGATCTATAGGGCGAAAAAGCCCCCATTGAAAAAACCCACAAGCCCAAAATGTCCATGAAAGCTTTGTTAGCCAAGCCCAACCCACAAGTTTTTTTCTAAATACTAAGAAATATTAATTCTTTTAAATATATTATTAGACATACAAGGAACAATAAGTATGAAAATAAAAACTTTAGCTCGAATTGACGTTTAACATGTGCTAACTTGGCTACTTCGACTCGGGTTGACTCATCTTGACCTTTGACCTATGCCGACTTTTTTAGATGTTTGACCTTTATTGACTTGTCTTGATGTTTGGTCCTAGCCAAGTCGTCTCGACGTTTGACAGGAGACGAATGAATGGTCTTGATCTTCGGTAAGAGTTAACTTATCTTGACCTTCGACCTAGGTCGACTCCGTTTGACTATGGATCTAAGATGACTTAACTCGAATATGGGCATGGATTGAATTGTAAGTAGAAGTTTGGAGAAATTAGGCATGAGTAAAAATGACACTTCTAATAATATTAAGTATATATATAGTTTACTGTGTAAGAAAAATATTTTAATATTATATTAAATATAATTTATGAAGAAAAATGTTCTATATTTAGTAATAATGATTTGATTATGTAAATTCATATATTTTACGAGAAGTTGACATCAATTTAATTTAATGTTCTAGTTGTTATAAAATAGATATATAAACTACCTTATCCTATAAAATTAATTTTTAAATAAAATGTGAATTCTATACTTAATTTATTTCCTTAGGTAGGTTTAAATTTATAATTCATTTCTATACTTCTTAATATAAAAACTACTTTATCCTATATAATACTTCATATCGATAGTATGATAAAAAAAAAAAAATTTAATGAAAACAAAAAGTCGTCCAACTTTATTTGGAAAATGGATAGCATTCTAAAAATTACCAAGACAATGGAGACAATGATTATGAAAGATAAATTATACTAAACAAAGATGATTAATATTAAACTCATAAAATTCATATAGAGGTTAACTATAAAGAAAATTAAATTCCACATTTTCCTCCAGGTCCTCCAAACTGGAAGATACGTTCATGTTGAACCTTGTCAAAATCTCCTTCAAAACCATAACAATTCGTATTATCAGAGAAGACTTTGATCATATAAGTATCAGGTTCATAAACATATCTTGATGCATCTTGAATCTTGGGAGATCTAAAATAAGATGCATGAGTCTTGTTTCCATTAGGAAAATGCCCAGATCCCATTGGAGGACTAAGATCACCAACATTGGCTCTCGTTCTCCCACCCCACCCTACAATGGATGCGGACCCTAAGTTCGAGAATAATGTTGCTGGATAATATCCAATGCTCACATTTCCTAAACTTATCCACCAATTTTTTGTCTTTGGATCCTAAAAACACACTTCAGCTTTTGTCAATAACATATCATGAAATATTTAAACTCTTATATTTACTGAAAAATGTATTTAAAAAAATAAAATAGATATTAATAATGCATCTAAGAGTCATTCAATTTTAATTAAAAGTGAAAATTTAATTGCAAAAATAATTACCTGAGTGATAGCCATGTAAGCCTCATAAGTTGGTCCACCATAGGTAGACGTTTGACGAAAATATTCACCAGAAAAAATCTTGGCATGAACTTGAACAAAACCTCGACATATGGTATTGTAGCATCCCGTCTTCTTGAAATTATCTGATTGTAATTTAACATTGACTTAAATTTAAAGAAATGGAATGTATGTAACTACTAATAAAAAAATTAATTTTTATTTAGAAAGCTTAATTATAATCTTCTCAAGTGTTTATTATATGCAAAGTCACAAATATCCATTTGTCTTAGAGAAAAAAGTGAAAGGAGAATAAGCAACACCCATACCTAAGATTTATTATTCTCTTCCATGTTTTAGTTCTACAAATTACATTAGATTTAAATAAAATACAATGATATGTCTTCTTACCGTCCATGATGTATAGAAATGTGTTCTTGTATCACCATATATTTTTGGAAGTACTCAAAGTATGAAATCAATTAGAAATTTTGTTATCATATTTTATGTGTTTTAAAATTATTTTCATAAAAATCAATAATTATGATATTTTTTCTTCATTATAATAAAATTATTATATTATATTTATTTTATTAACTTTATTTATTTTTCTTTACCTCATAACTCATAAATTTAATAAAAGTAAAATTATAATTTCAAATAAAATAAATGTTAAGAAAAAGTGAAAAATATTTAAATAGTCTATCGAATAACAATCTTTAATATGAACATACCGAATTTTTTATTGACATTTAAGAGACAAATTAAATTACCTAAATTTGCAACAATAAAAAATTATAAATACAATCATTTTAACTCACATGCCATCCAACAGTTATTCTATTGGAAGATTCTACAGGTCCATTCTCAGCCCATATATGACCCATAGAGATTTGACCTTTCTCAACTTTTGGATTATAAATGCTACTTATTCCACTAACTTTATAAAAAGGAGCAAGTCTTTGTAGCATAAATATTTCTACGACCTGAAAAAAAAACTAATCAACATAAAATATAATTTATTGGAATAAAGAAACAAGATTGTTAAGATATCTTACATGAACACCAGGGATATCTTTAAGTAATATATGATCATTTAATATTTTTTCTTCAGAGATATCATATTTCGTTCTTTGTACAGGAACTGTTCCTGGTGGACATTCTTCCTTATCAAGCCCAAACATGGATCCAATTTGTGAATTATTCACAAATGTTTTTTCAATTAAATTTTCAAAATTGGGTTTCATCTGAAAGAAAAGGAATGAAAATTAAAGTTTAGAAAGAAAAAAATATAATCAAAAGGAGATTGAAAGTTTAAACTAAAACATTAAAAGATTTTAAAGCTGAACCTTTTATATAACAAAAGGTTTTTATTATTTACCTGTAATTTATGGTCTTTTAGTAAAAGATGGTCGAATGCTGGTTGTTTGTAAATATCAATACAATCAATAATCTGTCTATAAAATCCAAAATAAAAGTAATAAAATTAGTAATACATATAATGTGAAATAAAGTTAGAAAAAAAAAAAGATATTAAGAAATTTAAGAAAATTATGAACTACATAAATAATCTTGATTGGAGTTTTATCGGTGAGGTTTGGGTTTGTCTGAAACTCCATCTCTTCCTTCAAGCTATCTTGAATACCACCAACATAATGACTAATCACTAAACACAAGCAACAAAAAAATATCAATATATTCATCATCCTTTTCTCAACTCTATCATATAACAATGACTAGGTAATCTATCTATATATAGAAGCATTCACGAGTAAATGAAATGACATACTCTTCATCCTAATCCTAGTCTTTGCTTTAATTTAAAATGACTATCTACATTAATTGCATTAATTGGGTAATAAATACAATTACTTCCTTTTGAGAAAATCATTAATATTTTTTCAGCAAAATTTCTTTCTTTCATACTTTTTATAATGAAAATCTTAAATGAACACTTCACACAAAACATTATTTTCTTAAAAAAAAAGTCTTACATTATTTTATTAAAATTATTAACTTTGATAACATTTGTTCACATTTTAATTACTTTTAAACATCTAAAATTTATTTTTTTAATAATATAAATTTCAATTGTTTAAAATATATATTAACCGTTATAGATAATTATATAATAAATAAAAAACATATATTTATACCATTGACTTTTATAAAGAGAAGCGTTATGAAAATCTTAAATGAATACTTCACACAAGATATTAATTTTAACATAAAGTATTACCTTATTTATTAAAATTATTAACTTTTGTAACATTTTAATTAAATTTTTAACATCTAAAATTTATTTTTTTAATAATATAAATTTTAATTCTTTAAAATATTAATTATGTATATATGTATGTACTAAAACGAATGTTGTGACATCCCATTTTTAATAAAGTAATCTACTAAAATTAAGCATCACATAATTATAATATAAAAGAGCACATGACATGAAGCATACATGTACTAACTATTATAGTTATCCATAATATACTTGGAATAAAAGTTTAGGCACACCACAATACCATAAAACATAACACAAGAGTACTATTATTTTGCAAAAGGATTGCTCAGGGAGCAAGAAATTTAAAACAAACTAAGAGTTCTTCAAAAGGGTTCAACTGTGAGCCATAACCCAAACCATGGGGACCACTCTACACAGTAACATCTCCACCACCCTGAGTACCTCTAGGGGTTTCCACATCTGCTCACACCAATAAATTGGTGATCATTGCAAAAAGGAGAAACCAAGCAAAGAAACATACACCAAAGAAAGGGTAAGCTGGAGCAAAAAATGTTTTAATCATGTTATAGAGCAAATAAATAGTCAGATCATATTATGCACAAACAAAGCAGTAGGCACCCAAATCATGTGAAAGCAAACAATTTCAAGACTCTATGACTCAATATCCGGATCATACTCTTGATATAGAATTCTAAATGAAGTATGCGCTTGTGCTGCCTTCTAAACTCTGTAGAGTCTAAACGCAAGGGGTTATCACCCAACCACACACAGGGTTAATCCTCTAATGTCTTGGGCCCAATATGACCCAAGACCAGGACCTCCTACCACTCTTACCACATAAATTATTCTACTCTATGTGAGCGTGAATAATTTTTAGAGTTCAGGATACCTTCCTTTATCTAGACATCTCCTATATCAAGGTATACACTAACCACCATCACCAATAGTGTCCCTTGAAACTCTTTTACCAACAAAATCCACATGCCATATCAAGCATTCAATTCTCATGCCAAACCACCACCAATCAAACAAGTCATGTTTTCCATTTCATACTCAACATAACAAGATTTCATTTAATCTCATACTTTATAAATGCATATCATGACATACATATATCACAAAATAATATTCATCCCAAATAAATGAGTGCCAACATTTAAGTACCTGCAATTCCATACAATCAAGCACAACACACAACCATAATTCTCCCACCAAAATTCCTAAGTAAATTTATTATCACAAAACCAAAATCACTACAGTAATACATGACACATTTCACGAGCTACAGACACCTAATCGAGGATCCAACTGGTCAAATCATAAGATAACATGTTATGAACCAAATGTCAAAATTTGAGCTCCATCCAACGGTTAATGAGTCAGGAAAGTCAATTTTACTAAAACTGTGCATATTAGTAAAATACACAATCACCCAGCGACTAAGTCACTCGCCCAGCGACTGTGCGACGCATCTAGAATACGAGAAATAACGTCGAATATCACATTTCATGAACATTTGAACCCCTAACTCAGAAATATACCAAAAACTAACATTTTCACAAAATATTAATCGCATAAAATAGAAATAACGTGAAACCCTAGCTTCCCTTACCTTTTTAGACGCTAGCAAACGCAACAAGTCCGCAACTAAAGAGTACCACAGCTCCAAGAGCTAGAGTAGTGAGTTGAAACACGAAATCCAAGACAAACCTGCAATTAAACCCTAGCCAGACCAATGTGCCTAAATGGAAAAAGGGAAGAACAAATAAAAGATGTTTCAAGTCTCAACTTACTTGGAGGCAGAACGAACCTTAGTTAGGCTGAAGTGGGAGGTTCACTGTGCCCTAGTAGAGCATTTTGGTTGAGTGAAGGGAGAAGGAGGGAAAGCTGATTTCTAGAAAATGAAACAGAATGCAAGTGTTAGGGGTTGGAAAGGGGTATTGGGTCCCCTTACTGGGTTGGCCTTAGGCCCATGAAAAGGGCCAGGCCCATACACATATAAAGCTGAAGGGAAATGGGGTTTACAATTTCCCCAACAACAAAAATTTTTCGTCCTCGAAAAATAAGACTTACCAGAAAAGATGTGGATATGACCTCCTCGTGTCCTCCTCTAGCTCCCAAGTAGAGTCACATGTCCTCCGGTCTCAAGTGACCTTAACAAGACTGGTGGCTCTCCCCTTCTGTTCCCTAACTTGGCGATCCACTATAGCCACTGGTTGTACCTCCACTCTGAGATCCTCCCTAACTTGTACATCTTCAGCCTCCAACACATGCAACGGGTCAAACACATACTTTCGTAGTTAGGAAACATGGAAAACTGGGGGGAGATTAGCCAACTAGGGGTGGTAATGCAATCTCATAAGCCACAAGTCCTATCCTCCTCAAGATCTGATATGGACCCAAGAATTTAGGAGAAAGCTTCTTCGAGCGGATAACCCTTCCCACACTAGTGGTTCGGGTTACCCTTAAGAAAACATGATCCCCAGTTGCAAACTCTAAGGACTCCTCCGCCGATCCACATAAGCTTTCTGCCAACTCTAGGATGCTTGCAACCTGTCTTTCACCAACCGTACTTTCTCTATGGTTTGTTGCAACAACTTTGGCCTAACCAAGACTGATTCATCATCCTGATGCCAACATAAGGGAGTTCTACATCTCCTTCCATACAAAGCTTCATAAGGCACCATCCATATACTCGCTTGATAACTGTTGTTGTAAGTGAATTCCACCAGCGGTAACACCTCATCCCAACTACCGAGATGATCCAAGATGCACATCCTCAACAAGTCCTCTAAGGATTGAATCACTCTCTCAGATTGCCCATCTGTCTGAGGATGATAGGCAGAACTAGAGATGTCAATGTGAGCCGGAACCCGTGAGCCAACCCGGCTCACCACGGGTTCGAGCCGAGTCGGGTTGGGAAATTTTTTTTTTTGCGATAATGGGTCAAAACGGGTTGAGCTCACTTAACCCGCGGGCTATGTGGGTTCGAGCCGAGTTATGGTGAGCCGACCCACCAACCCACCTTTATTAAAAAAAAATGTAATTTAATAAAATTAATATTTCATTCAGAATCAGAAAATGCAATGCAATCCCTAACTTCTTTCTCATTTTCATTTTTGACCCACGCAGACGCAGTTCCCTTCCCTCTCACTGGTGTCTGTCGCGGTGGTGCCACAGGTGGTGGTTGTCAATCGTTCTTTGGCGGCGGTGGTCGACGTTGGTGTCGGCCGTTCCGTGGTGGTCGAGCCGCAATCCCCAACTTAGTTCTCTTCTCATTTTAATTTTCGACCCACAAACTCAATTCCCTTCCCTCTCACTGGTGTCCGTCGCGGTGGTGCATAGAGGTGGTGGTCGTCGGTCGTTCTTTGGCGGCGGTGGTCGACGTTGGTGCCGGCCGTTCGGTGGTGTTCGAGTCGAGAAAAAACGCAATCCCTAACCTAATCCTCTTATTATTTTCAATTTCGACCCACTCGCAGTTCCCTTCCCTCTAACTCCTGTCCGTCACGGTGGTGCATAGAGGTGGTGGTCGTCGGTCGTTCTTTGGTGGTGGTGGTCGACGTTGGTGCCGACCGTTTGGTGGTGGTCGAGCCGACGCTTCTTCTGCTCCTGCTGCTTCTCTGCTTAGCCACTCTCACTCGGTACTACGACGTCATTTTCATGTTTCTTTCTTTCTCTGTTTACATCTCAAATGAAACTTTTCATTTGTGCATTTGTTTTCTTGACTTAGGTGAAGTTGCGATTGAACACCCATCAATGTGGAGTTCGTCCTTGCTTTGTATAAAGATATAACTGTTCTATTAAGGTATGCTCTATAAACTCTCTCTTGTATGTCGCACATGCTTTGGGCAGATTTGTTTATGTGTTGATTATTCTTTTTAGTAAGTTTTTCACTTTTATTTTTTACACAAATTAATGTGCAGCATGGAATCTGAAACTATTCATCAGAGTGTTAATGTGAATCTTAACGTTGATGGTTATATAAATAATGAAAAAGCTAATGAGCAAGAGCCACCTTCTGTTAATAATGAAGATAATGAGGTTCAAAAAGAAAGTAAGAAGGCTAAGACATCTACCTCTGAAGTTTGGAAATATTTTACTAAAGTTGGAGTGAAAGATGGTAAAGAGAAGGCCAAATGTAATGCATGTGGGCAAGAATATGTAATTGGTGGCACTAAAATAGGTACTTCAACACTATTGCGTCATTTGAAAAAGTGCAATGTTACCCCAAAATATAAAGATGTAGGGGGGATGATAATTGATCATATGGGAAAGTTAAGGGGTAAGGAACTTGATCACAAGCATGTTAGAGAGATTATGACGATGGCAATTGTAAAACATGGTTTGCCATTTAAGTTTGTTGAGTACAAATGGATTACAGAATTGCTTTCATATTTGAATCCTGATGTGAAGCATGTGAGTAGGAATACAACTGTTTCTGATCTATGGAAATTCCATCTTGAGATGAAAGCGAAATTGAAACATGAAATGCATCATTGTCATAATCGAATTTGTTTGACTTCAGATTGTTGGACTGCTTGTACTCAAGAGGGATACATTTGTTTGACAGCCCATTTTGTTGATGACAACTGGAAATTGAATAGTAAAATTCTTGCCTTCTGTAAAATGGAACCTCCGCATACGGGTCATGATTTAGCAAATAAAGTGTTTGAATGTTTGACTGATTGGGGAATTGATAGGAAAATTTTTTCTATAACTTTAGACAATGCTACTGCCAATGATCGTATGCAACAAATTTTGGGTGAACAATTAAGCTTACAAAATAGCTTATTGTGTGAGGGTGAATTTTTTCATGTGAGGTGTTGTGCTCATATCTTAAATCTGATAGTTCAAGAGGGTTTAAAAGTGGCTGAAGTTGCTTTGCACAAAATTAGAGAAAGCATTAAATATGTGAAAGGGTCAGAGGCAAGAAAAATAGCATTTACTGAATGTGTTGTTCAAGTGAGGGGTATTGATACTAAAGTGGGCTTAAGGTTAGATGTACCTACTAGATGGAATTCTACTTTTCTGATGCTTGAAAGTGGTCTTAAGTATCGTCGAGCTTTTGGAAGTTTCACTATACGTGATAGAAACTTTAAACATTGTCCAACAAATGATGAGTGGAAAAGAGCTGAAAGGATGTGTGAATTTTTAAGGCCATTTTATAAGATAACCAATTTGATTTCAGGGACATCTTATCCAACCTCTAATGAATATTTTATGCAAGTATGGAAAATTGAGTGGTTGTTAAGGGATACTCTAACAAGTGATGATCCTTTAATGAAAGACATGGCAAAAAGGATGATGGATAAATTTGACAAGTATTGGAGTGAATATAGTATCATTCTTTCAATTGCCATGATTCTTGACCCACGGATGAAACTTGAAGCACTCCGATTCTATTATTCAAAGCTTGATCCTTCCACTTGTGATGAAAAGCTTAATCATATAAAAGGAAAGATGTACAAACTTTTTGAAGAATATGTGAGTGTGAGGTCAAATTCATCCAATGCATCAAGTTCTCAAGTCACATGTTCAACAGAAGAACATTTGAATATGGAAGAAGACCAAGAGATTGATCCATATAATGTAAGTTAGTCATTATTCCTAACTAATTTTGTTATTTATTATTGTCTTATCTTTATTTTAAACAACTTTTATGTTTGCATTATATTGTTATAGGAATATATCAATTACGTAAGCCAAAATGTGAATGTAACTAGCAAGTCTGAGTTGGATCTATATTTAACTGAAACACCACTTGAGCCAAAGTATTTTCCAAAGTTAGATGTTCTGAGCTATTGGAAGGATCGACAAGAACACTATCCAAATCTATGTAGGCTAGCATGTGAGGTGTTAAGTATTCCAATAACAACTGTTGCTAGTGAATTTGCATTTAACATTGGTGGTAAAGTGCTTAGCAAGTATCGATCTAATCTTCTTCCTGACAATGTTCAATCTCTAATTTTAACTCAAAATTGGTTACATGGATTTGAAAATATTGGTAATTTAATTTATATTACTTTTCAATCCTTTTACATCATACTTCTTATTCTAATAGCTTATATCATTTGTTAATATTCTGTTTTTAATTTTCAAGATGAAGATAATGAAGATTGTCAAAAAGAGGAGGAAATTGTTCTAGACTTTTCAATCCATGACTCCAATGTACCTCATGTGGAGTAATTTGAGGTTAACATATCTTTCTGGTTCGTACAAATACTGAATTTGAGGAGTAATTTGATTTGAGGTTTACATGACTCCGTGATTGTTTTTGTACAAATACTGAATTCTGCATATGTCCAGGGGCCATTGTTGAAGCATTCTGCATTAGTTTCTGCCTTACCACATGTTGCATATACTGAATTAGTCCATTTCATGCATACCAATTAATCATTTGCCTATTGGGAAGTATTAATTGCACATCAATCTCAGTGGCAGATTTAACATCAATCTCCAAAATTCAAACATTTCAAATCATGCCAATGACAGTTGATTCAATTTGCAGCACGAAAATCTACTGGTTGCTTATGTTTATTTTTCATAAATTGTGTTAGTAATTGGTTAAATCTTTGTCGCATAACTTTCCCTGTTAGAATATTTCATAAGGAAGAAAAATCCAAACCAATTAAACGACCCTATCATGTATCTACGTTAGTGGCTTTTGGAAAAATAAACAAAGCGTCACTATTGTACAGTTTCATGCACGTGATTAAAAAGTATATATAGTTATTGGATATAATTTTATTTTTTTTATGAAAACCTTAATAAATAGTTGACAATGCTGACTTTTGAGCATGGTGGAGCTCTAGAATATTCAACACGCTATAGCATCACCTTTTTCTACAGCTGAATTCAATTGCTGAATTATTTTTCTGTTATCATAGTTTATAGTATTATTCTGCTATTGTAATTTAAACAGAATATTGAGCATTATTATGTTGTTGTTGTTTTAAGTATATGCAAAATTGTATGCCTTTGAGTTGGAGTATACGTGTATAAGTGATGTGATCTGATTCAAGGTGATCTGAATCAACCCTTTCATTATCTATGCAGGTCATTGTAGCATTGGATTCACTCTGTTATGGTGTTGCATATACAGGCTAAGAAATATTTGGAGACTAAATGAATAGCAACTTTTGAACACGTTTAGTTAGTTAGTTTAAAGTGCTTGTTTGTGTGTATATGGTAGTCCAAGCTCTAAATACTATGGTTCTCTAGAGAAAATGACATCTTTGCTTTTATCAAATTTGATTGTAAATATTGTTATGATTACTAGAAATATTTCAATACTTGAAAAAAAAAATTCAATTTTGTAGGTGGGTTGGTGAGCCAACCCACTTAACCTACCAACCCGTGGTGGGTTGAGCCGCGTTATAAAAAATCTGGCTCACCTTAAAGTGAGCCAGGTTGGGCTCACTAATATTTTGACCCGGCCCGTGGTGAGCCAACCCGTGTGAGCTGGGTTGGCTCACTTTGACATGTCTAGGCAGAACCATCCTCAACCTACTCCCCAAGGCATCCTGCAGTGTCTGCCATAATCTAGAAATAAATCGTGGGTCTCTGTCAGACACTATGCTACTGGGCACTCCATGCAACCTCACAATCTCTTTGCTGTAGAGCTGAGCCAACTTGGCCATAGACATCCTGAGATTCACTGCCAAGAAGTGGGCACTCTTGGTCAACCGGTCTACTACAACCCATATAGCATCATGACCTCTCACGGTTCGTGGCAAATGGGTAACAAAATCCATAGCTATGCTATCCCATTTCCACACCGGTATATCCAACTTGGCCATAGACATCCTGAGATTCACCGCCAAGAAGTGGGCACTCTTGGTCAACCGGTCTACTACAACCCATATAGCATCATGACCTCTCACGGTTCGTGGCAAATGGGTAACAGAATCCATAGCTATGCTATCCCATTTCCACACCGGTATATCCAACGGTTGGAGCGTTCCATCGGGTCTCTGATGCTCCACCTTTGCCTTTTAGCAAGTTAAGCAGGCGGTTACGAACTATGCAACATCCTTTTTCATTCCTTGCCACCAGAAGGTTTCCTTGAGATCTTGGTACATCTTAGTCATGCTAGGATACAAACTAAGACGACTCTTGTGTCCTTCCTCTAGAATCAACCTTCTCACCTCTGCATCATTAGGCACACAGATTCGGCCTCTAAATCTCAACACGCCATCATCACCCAAGGCATACTCATTGGCCTGATCTGATCCAAGCAACTCGTTCACCTTCTGCAAACTATCATCCTTAACTTACCTTTCCTTAATCAATCTCAGGAAGTCACTAGATATAATTAAGGCACTACATCTAATGCATTGTGGTTCCAACTCAACTTGAAGCTTCATATCCCCAAAACTTTCAATCAAATCCAATTCTTTAATCATGAGATGAGCCACATGGACTGTCTTCCTACTCAGAGCGTCCGCTAGAACATTTGCTTTCCCCGGGTGGTATAGAAGCTCAAAGTCGTAGTCCTTCAAGAACTCAATCCATCTCCTTTGTCTCATGTTCAGCTCCTTTTGGTCAAAAAGATACTTGAGGCTTTTGTGGTCACTGAACACATGAAACTGTGCGCCATACAAGTAGTGCCTTCAGATTTTCAAAGCAAACACCACCGTTGCCAACTCTAGATCATGGGTGGGGTAGTTCTTCTCATGGACTTTCAGTTGCCTTGAAGCATATGCTACTACCTTTCTCTCTTGCATCAACACACAACCCAATCCATGATGAGAAGCATCATAACAAACTTAAAAGGACTTACTAACATCGGGAATGACCAAAACTGGGGCACTAGTCAGTCCAAGCGAAAGGTTGGTCCTTCCTGGTAAGTTAGGTCAGAGGTATCACTATCTTGGAGAATCCCTCTATGAATCTTCTATAGTATCCAGACAAACCCACGAAGCTTTTGACCTCTGTCACTGACTTGGGACATTCCCATTTTATCACCGCTTCCACCTTAGCTGGATCCATTGCTATGCCCTGAGCCGATATCACATGCCCCAAAAATTATACTTCCTTCATCCAGAAATTACAGTTAGACAGCTTGGCATACAACTGTTTCTCCCTCACAATCTCAAGCATTATCCTCATATGCTCGGCGTGCTTCTCATGAGTCTTAGAATAGATGAGTATGTCGTCTATGAAGACCACGACAAACTTATCTAAAAATGGCTAAAGATCTTGTTCATGTAGTCCATGAACAAGGCTGGAGGGTTGGTCACACTAAAAGGCATAACCATATACTCATAATGCCCGTATCTGGATCTAAAGGCAGTCTTTTGGACATCCTCCGCCTTCACCAAGATCTGGTGATAACTCGATCGCAAATCGATCTTGGAGAACACTAACGCCACATGCAGCTGATCCATTAGATCGTCGATTCTCGGCAAGGGGTACTTGTTCTTGATGGTCAGCTTGTTCAACTAATGGTAGTCCACACACAGTCTTGAACCGCCATCCTTCTTCTCGACCAACAACACGGGAGCTCCCCATGGTGAAGCACTAGGCCGTATAAATTGTTTCTCAAGCAACTCCTTTATCTGCTTCTTTAACTCTACCAACTCTACAGGAGCCATGCGGTAAGGACCTATTGACACTGGACCCGCTCCTGGTACAAGATCTATGGAGAACTCCACTTCTCTTCTCGGAGGCAAGCCTGGTACCTCCTTTGGGAATACATCCTCAAACTCCCGGACCACGGGTATCATTGTTATCCTTTCTTCCTTCTCAACCTCTAACTGAGCGAAAATCATGAAGCACTGCACACCATCCCGAATCTCCTTCAAGACACCCTTAGAGGATAACAACTCAGGCTCCTCTAAGTCGGTGAACAACAAATTTTTCTCCTGATAGTCAATGAGAATGCGATTGGATGAAAGCCAATCCATTCCCAAGATCACGTCCAAGCCTTGTAGAGGTAGACATATCAGATTTACTTTGAACATGCGTCCCTCTACTTCCACTGGACACTTAGCACACACGGATGACGTCCTGACTAACCCAGATGTTGTAGACACCACAGGATCAAATTGTAGTTCGCTAACAAGCAGACCCAACTCTTGCACACAAGACTCTAACACAAAAGAGTGTGTCGCTCCAGAATCATATAGCACACATCAGGATTTTCCCGCAATCACACAACATCCAACAACAAGATTACCTGAGCATGTTGCCTTTGTCCTAGTCATAGCATAGACTCTACCCACTGCTTGAGGTCTGCTGCCTCCTCTTCCCTAACGAGTCTAAACTAGAGTCTGAGTCGGGGGCCTCTTCATAGTCCCTATAGAGGAGGGATAATCCTTAATCAAATGTTTCGTCTTCCCACAACCATGACACCTCCGTATACCAGCCAACTACAGCCAACTACTGATTTGTCTCCTTGTGTAAGCTGAATGAATTCCACCTCCTTAGCGTATCTCACGCTATCTGGAAAATATTCTGATAGGAACTTCCTCTTGAATGACTCCCAAGTAACCTGCTCATGCTTCTCCTCCATGAACAACCTCATGTTGGCCCACCAGTGCTCAGCCTCTCCTGTGAGCATATAGACAATGAAAGCAAGCCTGCTCTCATCCGGACACCTCTTAGCATCAAAGATGCGCTTCATGTCTTTCATCCATTGGTCTGCTTGGTCGGGACTTGTCTTGCCATGAAACTTAGCAGGCTGATGTTTCAAGAAATTCTCCAAGCTCCATTCAGGGGGTGGAGGTTGGGGGTGAGGTCCATACACAGGAGCACCAACCATATTCTCCTCTAGCTGGCGAAGAGCCTCCATATGCTGCCTTTGAGTAGGCTCAAAAGCCAGTCTCGCAGCCTCCATCGACTGCATCACCATCTGTTGTTGTTCTAGGGAGGCCTTCTGGTGCTGCATAGACGCCTCATGTTGCTGCATCATGGCGTTGCTCTGTTGTGTCAAGGCTGCAGTCATAGCCTCGATCGCCCTAATAAAAGAATTTTATCATCAAGCAAGTTTGAACTAGATGTGATGATTAAATATTTGAAATTTTAATTTGTAACATTTTATTTTGTAATATTAATTTTAAAAAGAAAAATGAATCTATATGTCGAATCATGAAACTCAAATAAAAATGTGAAATGAGTATGGATATCGAAAATAATGTGCAAATAGAATAAACCCCTAGGGAGTACAAGTATTAAAACAACAGGTATAAACAGTAAATGGATAGGAATGCTAGAAATATAAGTGTGCATGAAGCAATAAAGTAAAGTCCAAAACTAAAAGCTTAATAGGAAGTGCAAGGGGCTTCTCCTTGTACCCCCGCCAACCCTTTCTCCTGTATCCCCGATGTCAGTATTAATTATCCATAATATCTTTACCTAATTTGGTGGTTGAAAGTAATTACCAAAAATTTACTGCGCATTGTGCTTTTAACTTCTTCCTCTCAGAGAGAGTCTGCACCTCCAAAATATTTCCCGTTTTGTTTTTCTCTTTCATTTGCTTCAAACATTTTCTCTGATCTTTGTCTGTGGTCCAGCTCTCATCAATACTAAGTCAGGAAGTATGGTCTTGGTCCTGAGTGTCTCATCTCAATGCTTGAGTGTCTCAATCCTTGAATCTCGTAATCTCTGAGCATCTGGTCTTCTTCATAAGTTAGTATTCTTACCCATCAATGCATGCTATTTTAATAAATGGTGGCAAATAATCTTGGAATGATGTTGGTTATTATGATATTTGTTTGTTATTACTGAACTAATACACAAAATATATGAAATATTAATTGTTATAATGGATGTCGACATCTGCAATAGTATTTCAGTTTATTTGCGGATGTCGACATCCGCCACATTTTGTTTTTTAAATTTTTCTATATATTTTTTTTTAGTTTGAATGTTGATCTATTTTAGGCATTACTTATACCGTAATATGTAAAATAATTAATTTAGTGATTTGGTCATTTTTTTAAATATATAAATCTGATTTCATTAAAAGAAATAAAAAAATGTGATAATAGACAGTGTATTTTAGATGTCGGCATCCGCTATTGAATTTTAGTTTGTGTTGCGGATATGGACATCCGTAAACAATTTTTGTATAAATTTTGTTAGTTATAATTTTTTTTTTGGGTTTGATTTGTGATCCATCTCATCCAAGGAAAATTGTATAGTATGTATAAATAGTAATATAGTTGTTTGTAAATTTCTATTTTAATTATATCAATATATTTTTATTAAAAAAATTAAAATAAGATGGTTATTGAAAACTGTATTGCGGATGTCAACATCCGCAATACAATTTCAACGGATCTCAGATACGTTGCGAATGTCGACATCCGCAACTTATTTTTTTTTTCCTCTTCATATTTATTTTTTTCTTTGTTTTATTTGTTATCCATTTCATCCGTGAAAAAAATCTATATTATGTATAAATACTAAAATATTTTTTTGTAAATTTTTATTTTAATTATATCACAATGTTTTGATTAAAAAAAATTAAATAAGATAGTAATTGAAAAATGTGTTGCGAATGTCGACATCCGCAATACAATTTCAACGGATGTCGACATCCGGTTATTTTTTTCCTTTTCATATTTAATTTTTTGAGGTTTGATTTGTGATTCATCTGATCTAGTAAAAATGTTATACTATGTATAAACATTAATAGAGGTGTTTGACATTTTTTTTCTATTTTACAAATCTGTTTTTATTCAAAAAAAATAAAATAAGATGTAACTGAAAATTGTATTGCGGATGTTGACATTCGCAATACAATTTTTAGCAGATCTCAGATACGTTGCGGATGTCAACATCTGCAACTTAATTTTTTTTCCTTTTCATATTTAATTTTTTGTGGTTTGATTTGTGATTCATCTGATCCAATAAAAATGCTATACTATGTATAAACATTAATAGAGGTGTTTGATATTTTCTTTTCAATTTTATGAATCTGTTTTTATTCAAAAAAATTAAAATAATATGTAATTGAAAATTGTACTGTCGATGTCGACATTCACAATACAATTTTCACGGATCTCAGATACGTTGCGGATGTTGACATTCACAACTTATTTTTTTTCATTTTCATATTTAATTTTTTGTGGTTTGATTTGTGATTCATCTGATCCAGTAAAAATGCTATACTATATATAAACATTAATATAGGTGTTTGATATGTTTTTTTCAATTTTACGAATATGTTTTTATTCAAAAAAATTAAAATAAGATTTAATTGAAAATTGTATTGTGGATGTCGACATCCACAATACAATTTCAACATATATCAGAGATGTTGTGGATGTTGACATCCACAACTTTTTTTTTCTTTTGATATTTAATTTTTTTGTTTGATTTGTGATTCATCTGATCTAGTAAAAATGATATACTATGTATAAACATTAATAGAGGTGTTTGATTTTTTTTTTCAATTTTATGAATCTATTTTGATGAAATAAAATTGAAATTCGATGTTAATTAAAAATGGATGTCAGGTATGTTGCGGATGTTGACATCCAAAACATTTTTTTCTTTCCCTTTCATAATTAATTTTTTTTTGGGTTTGGTTTGTGACCCATCTGATCCAATGCTATACTATGGAAGATTGTATGTCATTTCATTGATTGTTTATTTAGAAATTTTCTTTTGTTTTTGTATTTTTCATAGGTCATTTTAATTATGGATGATCATCATTTTAGGTACTTGAGTTTCTTGGATTCTCAAGTAGATTGTTGTCTCGTGTCAGATTTTTCTACTTTCGTTCATCATATATGTGAACAAGATTATACTTCTAATTTTTCAACTCATGATATCTTCCCAACACGTGGAGATGTAATTAAATGGGTTAGAGGGGTTGCTTTTGATCTTGGATTTGTTGTTATTATTCTAAGATTCGATAAATATAAAGGACAACCGGGAAGAAAGACCTATGTATTATTAGGGTGTGAAAGGGGTCGAAAATATAGAAAATATAAATCTGATGCAAAACCGATTTTATCTGGAACAAGAAAATGTGATTGTCCATTTAGATTGAGAGGCAAATCCATCTCTCATGAGGAGGGGTGGATGTTGAACGTAATATGTGGTTATCATAATCATGATGTGTCAGATACTCTAATTGGTCACCCCTATACGAGTAGGTTGAAGTCCAGCAAACACTCTTTGCTTGTTGATATGACTAAAAGTCAAGTAAAACCTGCAAATATATTTCTCACTCTCAAAGAAAACAATGAGTGTAATGTGATCAGCATAACGAGTCAATAACAATGTATCAAATGGACCACTAGGTATAGCCTATTGACCCCTTCTATTTGTATGAGCTGAAGCGGTTGGTCTCCTTCGTGCAACACCCTGTGAAGAACTCTCAGATACATCATCGTGTGCAGAAGAAGATCCACCGTGTCTATATAAACCACCTTGTATCCTAACCATATCTATAAAATTAAAAGTTTCAGTACATAGCAACTATAACAATCAACACTCAAGGGCTATTTATTATTCAAATACATAGTGAAACAGTAAGTGGCGGCTGTGGTAGGAGAAATAACTTTGGAAAGGTGAGAGTAGGGACAACAGAGATTTCAGGAGTTAAAGAATGATTGAGCAAGAAGAAGATGGTAAAGGTGAAGAAGATGCAAAAGAAAGGTGAAGTGGGAGGGTTTGTGGTGTGGTAAGCTTGGAGCTGGTTGTTTCAATTTACAAAATCAGTGTCGGGAGTGATTGGAAAGTGGCATGGAGGCAAACACCTGGGCACCATTCTCATGCTTTTTGTGGACCACCAACACCAAACATGAAACGGATGTCATTCAAATGCACTAAAGAAAAAAAATTGAAAAATCTAAAGCAAATGTCGAGATCCGTAAGGATGCTGAGAAAAAGAAAAAAATATGAAACAGATGTCGACATTCGCAGTTAATTGTTTTCTGAAGCGGATGTTGAGATCCAAAAGGCTTAAAAACAAAAAAGGAAACGAATGTCGATATCCGCAGTTGAATTTTTCTGAAGCGGATGTTGAGATCTGCAAGGCTTAAAAACAAAAAAAAAATTGAAATGGATGTCGACATCCGTAAGGCTTAAAAACAAAAAATAAAATACGAAACAGATGTCGACATCTGTAGTTGAATTCCTTAGAAGCGGATGTCGACATTCACAAGGCTTAAAAAAATGGAACGAATATCGACATTCGCAATTGAATTTTTCTGAAGCGGATGTCGACATCCGCAAAGTTTAAAAACAAAAAAAATGCGAAATGGATGTTGACCTCCACAGTTCAATCGGCTGAAATGGATGTCGACATCCGTAATGACCATTTTCAGCGAAAAATTAATCGTTTTTGTGAAACTCCACTTCCGTAATTGACATTACACATCGATCTGTGGATTAAATTATTTTAAAGATGGATCTATTCATCTATGTATCTATTGCACACACCGTTTGAGCATTGAGGTAAAATAAAAAAATATAGACAAATGGTTCAGAAAAACATAACTGGATTGCTTGGCAATGGAGTGTAGAAGGGATGTGGAGGCAACTGTTGCTGCTGCTATTGAGAGTTACGCAAATAGAAAAAGAAAAAAAAGGATAACTAATGCGTCGTGGAAGAGGAAGAAATAAGGTGCTAGGTCAAACTGGAAATCAGATTCCTTTTGGGGGTGCAGATGAAGTGATAAATACACAAAAAGTTACAAACTTAATTTGTACTCTCTTTCTTTCGTTATTTTTAACTTTTTTTACTATAGGCAAAGCTGGAATTAAAAGAGTTGTTGAGGGGTACAGGAGAAAGGTTCGGGTGTAGGGAGAAGTCCCCAAAGTGAAATACGGAGTGCATGCAACGAATGTTATGGCCCAACCTAATTTCTAATTATTTATATGATGATTATTATTTTTACTTATTTGTTATTTCTTTATTATTAATCTTTTATTCTGAAAAATTTAAGTTCCTAAAAACTAAAACGTGCAGACTCTTCAACTTCACCCACACCATCACCATCTTCGTTAAACCTTAACTTTATGCCTCAAGCAAGCCCCCACAATCACCAGCGACGATTCCGGCCACCGTTGAAGGCTTGGCCGATGACACCAGACTTCATCATCCTCCCTAAAACTACAACGATGACACCACGATTTCTAGTGAACGAACGCATATTCGCAGATTAAGGTCCAATCAAAACTTTTTGGCAACGCCTTCAAAGCACTCCGATAGCAATGTCCACCAGCACTGTTTGGACCCCAGCATTTGAACCACAACCATCCTTGACGCATTCCAGCCACCATTGCGTACTCCCGTTCCATGAATCAAATTTTCAGAACCGTGTTTGTTTTCCATAGTCGATCAAACCATGAGCTCGCTCGTGATCATTCAAAACATCCATGGATACTTCGGAAAAGTTTTGATAGAAAAATTTTCAACTTTGTTTTTTTCTCTTCATAGAGTTCCCACATTTCACGTTTCAATACAGTGCGGGATGGGAACTCAAACAGTTGCAAGGACCGTACAAAGTCACGAAAGTCTTTATCTTTCACAAACCGAAAATAAAGCTCGGACTTTACAAACATCTTCACCAAATTCATTGAAGATGTATTTTGGTAAAATTTAGAAGGAAAATGATACATTGACAACCCAAACTTACCACTTTCATGACCACCTGACGTGGCAGCAGCAATTGGATTTTAATTTTTGTTTTTAACTGAAAAATGAAATTGGCATCAGGAAGTGTCATTCCCCGCACAAGCGCGTGTAGCCACACCCACTTGCCACATTTCCTACACAGCAGTCCACACAAACATTTTTTGTTTTTGAAAAGTCCTCCACCGCTCGACCGTTTCTCCACCGCTTCTGCAGTTTGTACAAAGTGCCCGCAAAACCCTCTGCTCGCCTTCTTCCCGCACACACAGACCCCTCTGGTGGCCTTGTTCCCGCACACACACAACCCCAAATAACCCTTCCCGCACACACACAGCCCCAAATAACCCTTCCCGCACCACACACACTTGTGCTCCACCCTTTCCCACCAACCGGTCCACAATCCCCAAAACCCTTGTCTACGAGAAACCCTAACCCGAATCCCTCTCCCTCTCCACCAACACTTGGACGCAACTTTGTTCGAGAAACCCTAACCCGAATCCCTCTCCCTCTCCCTCTCCACCAACACTTCGACGCAACTTTCTTCTTTCGTTGCTGAATCCCCGAACCCCTCAACACTCCCAATTTCATAACCTAACCTATACTTTGCCCCAATTTTGATGCTCACCACCGCTGCTCCCACCGCTTAGCCTCACCTGCCATCTTCATCAACACCTCAACCTCCCCTCTATCTTTCCCTCACTTTCAATCAGTACACGAACTAGAGCCCAATCGCAACCACTGAAGCCGCAGTCCAGCACTGAAGCTCATCCTTCCACCCTACTCTCTAACCACCACAGTCAACCACGCATTTTCGATCCATTCTCCTATCTCTCTCGTGGGCTGAGGACGTTCCACGAGCAAGGTCCATTTTCTTTGAACTTCACGAGCCTTTTGTATTACCCTGTGTTCCACTAATCCAAGTAATTGTTAATGGCTTTTAAAATTTAGTATTTTTGTTTAATAGCGAATTATTCTTTGGGTGTGGTGTTTGTTGTTTATTTATTGCAATTCCTTATATAAATTGTTGACCCCAGTAGGAGATTGGAGATTTTGGATACCTATGGCAGAAGAAGAAGATGGTGTGTCAAGGAAGGTAAATGTATGTGATTATGGTTTATTCATTTACAAAAATTAATAGTTAACTAATTTTTCTTTACAATTTTCTGACCACCTAAAGTGGATTTATGTTGTGCATTTGAATTTGGCTTTGTAGAAAATCCCAAATGTTTCTGGTATTGGTGTGCATTGTTGTCGTCGAACCTTTTAGTTAGGGGTACAATTGTGAGCTGTTACGTAATTCCAAAATCTGTCAATTATGACTTGTGCAAAACGTGTTTGGTGTGTTACACTATAATTGGTCTTGGGTTGGTGGATAAATATAAAATTGTTGCAGGCTAGTTTTTCACAAAATGAACTTACAAGTTGTTTACAAGAAGTGTCATGGGGTCTGGTGTTGGTGTGCCCAGTTGGGAAAAGTGTGTGTTTTTATATAGTTCCAAAATTTGCGAATTGTAATTTGTGCAAAAGCTCTTTGGTGGGTTACATCTTTATTGCGCTTCCGTTGCAAGATAAATTTAAAATTGTTGCAGCCTAGTATTGCCCCAAATGAAGTTACACCGGTTTTAGAAGAAGTGGGATGGGGTCTGGTCTTGTTGTGCACTGTTAGGGTCCAACCTTTTAGTAAGTGGGATAATTGTGTGTTGTCTTTTTGTAGTTCCAAAATTTGCGAATTATAATTTGTGCAAAAGCTCTTTGCTGGGTAACATCTTGATTGCTCCTGGGTTGCAAGCTAACTTTTCAATTGTTGTAGACTAGTCTTTCCCCAAATGAAGTTAGACCTGGTATATAAGTGGGATGGGGTCTGGTCTCGGTGTGCATTGTTGGGGTCCAACCTTTTTGCAAGTTGTAGAATTCTGTGTTGTGTTGCAAATCCAAAATATTTTTATTTGTGCATAATATGTGTCGTGGGTTACACCTTAATTGCTGTTGGGTTGCAAGATAAATTATAAAATGTTGGATAGTTTGTTTTTCCCAAATGAAGTAACACCCTCTTTTAAAGAAATCGGATGTGGTATGCTATTTTAGTAAGGGATAAAATTGTGTGTTCTCTTGCACTTCCAAAATCTGTCAATTTTATATTGTGCAAAAACTCTTGTTTGGGTTATACTTTAATTGTTCTTTGGTTGCAAGATAAGTTGGAAAATCCTCTAGACTAGTTATTCCTTTTATTAAGTCACACTAGGTTTACAAGACATGGAATGGGCTTTACTATTGGTATGCACACTTGGGGTCCACCCTTGTAGGAGCGGACACATTTGTCTGTTATGCACTTACAATATCTGTCAGCTTGATTCATCCAAAAACTGTTTTGTGGGTTACATCATAATTGCGCTTGGGTTACAAGATAAGTATAAAAAAGTTGCAGGTCAGTACTTTTCTTCGATGGCAAGAGAAGTCGTAAGGAGAAGTAGTGAACTATTCGTTTTCCATTTTTTTTATTATAGTTCATTAAGTTCATTTATTGATGTTTTCTGACATGTTTTTTTAACACTTTCATTTGTTTTTTAGGTTGTGGTTCGCAACCGTTGTAAAACAGACTACATTGTTAAAGTTAATGGATTATTGAGACCAAGCCATCACTCTCGAATTGGAGGCACTCCATTTAGGTGGTGTGTTAACTTGGTGAAACCGTTGGATATCAATGGAGTTTTGTTAAAACATACACTTAGTCGGTGGGTCCCTGAACATGAAAGCATATGTATCAGGCAACATTTGGTACGGTTGCCTGTTTTAGATGTTTGTGTTTGTTTGGGTCTCAATGGTGTTGTGTGCGGGGTGCTGAAGTCATTATTTGAAAATGAACCAATAACAATAGATGACATTGTTAATAGGATATACTTTTATTTACAAAGTGGCAATGACAATGACATTGACAATGTAGACAATGTTTGTCGTTTGTACTTATTGTTGTGTTTTGCTCTTTTGTATTTCCCTAGGACTTCTAGGACTGTCACAAACATGTCATTTAGATTGTTGGATAACCTTGACAACTTGAATGAATACAACTGGTCAAGGTCTGTCCATAGTTTTTTGGTAGAAGGTTTCAATTGTGCTTACCACACTATAAGGCAAGATCAAAACATGTCTGCCATAACTGTAGCTGGGTCCGTGGCTGTTTTGCAGGTATTTATTATTTAAGCCAATTTTCATTTTGTTTGCCTTATGTTTGTGAATTTAACGATTAATTAGTTCCTTAATATATTTTTCAGCTTTTGGTTTGTCGACTACTTTCGATAGGGTCTTATGAAGGTGACGTTATTTTCCCGAGAATTTTGAGTTGGCCGTCGTTGGTGATTAGGACTCACAGAATCAAATCCGCATTTGAATATAACAAAGTATTGTATTGCATTCGTTTTATTTTAGTTTATTAAGTTATATTATGTGTACCAATAAAGTATAATGGTTGGCCATCATTATGCAGGTTGTTCTTGACTGGGACTTAACTGAAGACGAAAAAAACATTGATGTTGTTCGTGATGCATTAAATGTAGGTGTACATGGCATCCCAAAAAAAGGAATAGATGACATGTCGTTTAGTCGATTTAAGCAATGGTGCAAAAAGAAGTTGAAAAGAAATTATAGGGTTGTTCGACAATTTAAAGATCAGCTAAGCAATATGGAAGAAGAGTACGCTCGTCGAGGTCAAGAACCTGACCCATCTTCCTTTCATGAAGCTGAACCCTCTCCCTTTCATAAAGGTCATCGCTTTGATGTTGAGGAGGGCCAATCACGTCCTTTTGACCACCCATCTTCGTCCCATCAACCTCAACCTTCTTCCTTTGATAAAGGTCATGGCTTTGATGTTGAGGAGCCACAATCACGTGATTTTGAGGACCCATCTTCCTTTCATCAACCTGAACCTTCTTCCTATGACATAGGTGATGCATGTGATGTTGAGGAGGCACAATCAGGTCATTTTGATCAGCACGACCAAGGTTGTCCTGAATACAATCCTTATGGTATGGAAATTATTCCCTATGTCGAACCAGCAAAATCTTCTTCGGATGTTAACTCAAGTGAATTGTATCGCATTCTTATGTCACAAGATGGCAGGTTCGTTACTGTTGTGGATATAATTTTTATTATTTTATTTCAACGGTTATGTAGTTAACTGTAAATTTTCCATTTTTAGGCAAACAGTGGTTGACATAAATCACCAGATATTAACCATAGTTGAGTGTTGTGGATTTCGTCCTCGAGGAAAACTTTTAACATGGTAATGCCCTTTGTTGATTTAATATTATAAACTTCTTATTTTGATTAATGAAATGACATTGTTGGTTTGAAATGTTGTCAGGCCATTTTGTTTGCTTGCAACAACTTCATGTATAGACAAAGAAAATTGAATGGTGTGATGAAGCGAGTTGTGTTTGGTACTTTGTATACGATATTATAATTGTAATTGTTTTTAAGTTTTTATATTTCATATATGTTGTTCATGATGGTTTATGGAAATGTTATTGTGATATTTTTAATGAAGACCGTAGTTGTTGAAGATAGTAGAAAGGTCAAGGCAAAGAGACGTCAATGGGTTTTAGGGGACTACAATAATTTCCTTACACGTGGACTAGTTTCAGTACACGATATATTGACAGCAGATTTTATAAGTGTGAATATTTGTAATTTTATTTATTGACTACCAAATGTGGATGTTGTATGACTTTTCTGTTTTGTTCTTTGAAGGTCTTTGCTCCTATAATCCATGAGCAACATTGGTGGTGTTATGCAATCAACTGTCGCACACGCCAATTATTTGTACTTGACTCTCTTGGGAGTAAATGACAATGACGTAAACGAATAGACAATGCGATAGTAAGTCACTTCTTAAAATAGATGGTCCTGTTACAAAATGTAGGTATTCATTTGTAAAAAGTATGTTGATATTTTGTGTTGGCATTTTAGAAGGCCCGTAACATAGAGATTTTATTTGGTTTCCTTCTAAATTTTTGTGATGCTGATAAACCTAAATTTGAGGTCCTTACCCAAGATCTTCCACTACAATCAAATTTGTAAGTGCCAATTTTTGTCTTACATTTCACCGAATATTAGTTTATTTAACTGATTATCTGACTTAACATATGATTACATATTTCAAGATATGATTGTGGCATGTTGGTGTTGAGATATATTGAGTTGTGGGATGGTGAAACCAAATTCGGTGATAAATACTTCCCTACATACACTTTTGTAAGTGTCATCTATTGGATTTCGTTATGCTGTCATGGTTTTTAGTGGTACTAATTTATAATTTTTTTACTCCATGTTACAGGAGGAACTTCAAGAACTCAGACAACGTTACATATGTGATTGGTTTATGGACCCCGAAAATATCCACCGCAATTACTGGCTTCAAGTGTTTGATGTATTTAAAAGTAAATAGCTTTTGTTGGCATGAATTGTCAAATCTGATAGGAATCTGACAGTGCTCATTGCAATATTTGCGTTTAGATTACATTTGTATGATAGAGGGAAATACTTATCGTCTGTTACTTTTGATAACTGTGGACAATATTCAAGTGCAAAATTTGAGATGTGGGTTACAAGTAAAATTATGAAACTTTGATCTTAGATTGTAGATTACATGGCAGCCTCAATTACGAGTATTTTTTTCACCTTTTTATGGTAATTGGAATATGTGTGGGTTTGATACTAGTTGTTTTGTAAATGAAAGTTGACTTCATAAATTTAGCAGGTCTGTTTTCCCAAGAATGGCCAAAAATAAGGTCAAATATAATTGGAATGTGGATGTCCCTATTCTGCACATGTGCCGTTAGCCCTTTTATGGAAGGGTGGTTAATTGGTCCATTATTTGTAGGTGTACATGGCATCCTAAAAAAAGGAATAGATGACATGTCGTTTACTCAATTTAAGCAATGGTGCAAAAGGAAGTTGAAAAGAAATTATAGGGTTGTTCGACAATTAAAAGATCAGCTGAGCAATATGGAAGAAGAGTACGCTCGTGGAGGTCAAGAACCTGACCCATCTTCCTTTCATGAAGTTGAACCCTCTCCCTTTCATAAAGGTCATCGCTTTGATGTTGAGGAGGGCCAATCACGTCCTTTTGACCACCCATCTTCGTCCCATCAACCTCAACCTTCTTCCTTTGATAAAGGTCATGGCTTTGATGTTGAGGAGCCACAATCACGTGATTTTGAGGACCCATCTTCCTTTCATCAACATGAACCTTCTTCCCATGAAATAGGTGATGCGTGTGATGTTGAGGAGGCACAATAAGGTCATTTTGATCAGCACGACCAAGGTTGTCCTGAATACAATCCTCATGGTATGGAAATTATTCCCTATGTCGAACCAGCAAAATCTTCTTCGGATGTTGACTTAAGTGAATTGTATCGCATTCAATTTAAGCAATTACATAGTTTTTTTAAGATTGATGCAGGTTAATAAATGTGTGCAATTTAATTCCATAAATAATGTAATGGTAAAAAATTATAGACTACTTTTTCCGAGATCCAATGAAGTTCCTACACATGTTGGTGTGACACCTTTTGAAGGACATCCATCATCACAAATTTATAATGAAATGCATTGAAGGGAACATATCCTCCAGTGCATTATGCATTCGGTACATAATCACATTGTGGATCTACAAAGCACAAATATAAGATATCCTTAATTACATGATCAACTTGTTCAATCCACCATTCCCTTGAGACCACCAAAATTACAATCATGTTAAATCCAAAAGAAGGAACAACCCATGGCCACGTGTGGTCAATATTGATTACCAAAAAAATATATTTGTGGACAATTGAGAGATGTCATTTACAAACACATGGTTGCTGTAACTATGTTTGTTGATGCCATTTCATTTGCAAGTGCCCATGTGGTAAAAAAAAAAAACCAAACCAACTTCATTCCTGCAAAAAAATATTCTATCACTGTGGATGAATGTGGATACATTATTATTCATTAATACCTAAAAGAAGAACAAGAAGCACATGCATAATATATTTGAATATACCTAATAATTGGTTCCCTGTGACAGAATTAGTGTTTCATGTGTGCTATTTTCAATTGAAGTCAGCAAGGAAACAAATCCACTGCATTGCAGTTCTTCAACCTGGGAAAATAAATTTTACTTCAATTAATGCACCCTAAATAATGTCAACAACGAAAAAGTTGAAGGGTTAGTAGGATATGACGTTGTTAACTCTGAATTACCTGTGTTGGATGAGCATGCGTAAGGACTTCTGATTGGTTACTACATGACACTAAATCTGTATCCAAAGGCCATCCCTAAAAAGGATAATCAAACAATAAAAAAAATTGTGATCATTTTATCATAAAATTACTTAAATTGAGATTCATTAACTGGAGTCCAGTAAACGCACATACCATTTGAGCCCCACAGTCTGTATTTTTTGCACCCGTAGACTTTCTTCTTTTACCAACCTTCTCCACAATGGATTAAAATCTCGTTGATCAGGGTCTTTCCTTTCTTTTAATAGAAATAGGACTGCGGACACATTGGTTGGATGACACGGTTTGTGGAGGACAATCATTTGCAGTCTCCAATTCCACCCCCTTATCCGGATGCTCAAAAGATGACAACCCATTATCAGATTCAATGGAGTCCAATTTCTTAAACAAAAATTTTGTTTCGTTGTCCGACTCGCATGCAACCTCTGCAATCTCATAGAAACGCTTACAAAGTGCATCATACCTTCTCACATTTGCTTCTTCCTTATCAGAATTTCTAGCAACCCTTATATATGTGTGCCTTCTACACAGCAGTTTGCTCCATCTTTTTAAAACATATTTATCTGGCACACTTCTAACACCCTTTTGGGCATACACGACTAAGCAGTGCCTACAAAGTATTCCTCTAAACTCAAACAAAAGGCAAGTGCACTGTATGTCAAGCGTGTGATGATCAAACATAACATCGTGATACTTGTCTACGCTTTGACCTTTCCACATAAATTCTTCCTTTACATGGTATTTTGAGCTTCCCGCTTCCACAAAAACGTTTTTAATCATGCAATTCATTTTACACCTAAATTTGTGTTGAACCTCAGCAAACTTAGCATGAGTGTATTCAGCCTGGAATTGTCTCTCAATAATGGAGTGTGAGCCACAACGAATTGTGGTATTTAAGGATGCATAGTCAGCCTCACACTCCTTCTCGGCCTTTTGCCTAATGGCATTCTCATATTGAACCATAAATTGTTGCAATGTTGTTGTCGAATTGATGAAACCATCGAAGAATGCGTTCATGCTCTCACTTCGTTGCGTAGTCGACATACCTGCCCAAAAGTTATTCTTCAAATAACATAGCACCCAACGATGTCTATCTTCATAAAGTGTTAAAAGCCATGCATTTTCATGTAATCCATAGTCTGTGATAAACTTATCCCAACCACACTCAAAAGCATCAACACTAACTGACTCACACACCAACTGCTTCATGTCATGCTTGTCGCAACCTAAATCGCGACGAGATGACGAACAAAAAATAAATTCTCAAATAGAGATTTGAAGTCGCCACCACAGTTTATTCTGGAAAACTATGGAAAACCATAAAAAACGTAAAGTTCACAAAAAAACCAAATTTAGGGTCTGGGAGTCAGTTACGCATAGGGAAGGTATTAGCACCTTACCGTGCCCGCCCAAAGGCGGTACCTTTAATTAAATTTGCAAAGGAGATGTGTTTATTTTAAATATTTATTTTTCCCAAAAGTAAGAACATAAATATTTTTGAGTGAAAAGGACCCGACAAGGATTAACCTTGGTTCTACGTATTCTCATTAAAAATGAGAAATCAGGGCTACGTAGTTCTTTATAAAATTTTTTGATTAAATGATTTAATTTTTGAAAGTTGTCTTTTGACATATTTGAAAAGAAATGTCATGCGACGCGAGCGGTTGATTAGACATCAAACACCTCTTTATAACTTATTTATTGATAAGAAAGAGAGTGTCATGTGACGCGAACGGTCAATTAGACACCAAAAATATTTAATATTTTTGCATTTTTAAAGAAAGTGTCGTACGACGCGAGCGGCCGATTAGACACCAAAAATGATTTTTATATTTTTATATTTTTAAAAGAAGTGTCATGTGACGCGAACGGTCAATTTAGACACTAAAATAATTTTTATATTTTTACATTTTAAAAGAAAGTGTCGTACGACGCGAGCGGCCGATTAGACACCAAAACAAAGAATAAAGAAAATAAAAACTTAAATCTACTAACTTTAATAAAAGAAGAGGGGGTGCGTGAATTAACTATGGTGGTGCCTGAAGTAAAAACTTAAATGTGTTAACTTTAATAAAAGAAGAGGGGGTGCGTGAATGAACTATAGTGATGCAAGAAGTAAAAACTTAAACAAACCCTAAAGCCATATATAAAAACGCAACTCTTAATTCATCTCCTACCTCCCGCGACCACCACCCAAACACCATGACCGTCCCTGTTCGAGACCCATAAGTAGACCACCACCGGCGGCGCACGGCCAACAACGGCGGCAACCCCTAATGCCATCAAAACGACGCTACCAACTCCAACGCCTTTTCACATCGCATCACCCCAGAATCCAACATTGGTTCAATCGTGGCTCGCTATCTCTCTTGCCGTGACCACCACAGCAACGTCGGTGACCACCGCGAACCAACACTTACTAAAGCCGACACCAACATTACACTTCCCAGAATGACAAATGTTCACCACTGAATTTTATTTTCCAGTGACAAATCCACTCCTTTCTACTTCTTTTTATTTCATTATTTAATTGATTTGCATCATAAAAAAAACAGAGAAGTATTTTTGTGATATGAAAACTGTTTCAATTATTTTTACCGGCATATAATCAATCAATCAAAAGCCTCAACTCAGAACATCATATAACATTCAAAAGGTTTGAAGATAGAAAATGCATACCTCTTTTGCAATTCTGCTTTTGATTCCAAAAAATTGTTGGTTTACCAATTGGTTCCCTTTTGTTGCAATGCTGAATTCAATGATTTCAATAAAAAAGTTGCATAGCCATGGTGCCAAAAAAATGCAGAGAATATTTTTATGATGAAAATTAACCCCCTGGTTCTTGTGTTAACTTCATTAGCAGATGGGGTGGGCAGCAGTTGGAAGAAGTTGGGATAGAAGAAAAAAATTATTCCTTCCAATCCACAATTTTTTTTTTATTTTTTATTTTTAATTTTTAATTTCTGAATTTATTAATTAATAAAAAACGAAAAAATATTTTTTAATTATATATATATATATAAAACAAAAAAATTATTTTACTTAACACTTAAAAACATAAATTAAAAACTTTTATTATTTAACTTCGATTTATTATTATTTTTTAGCAATCTATTATTTTTTATCTTCTTTTTTTTATGTAACACTTATTTTTGAATATATATATATATATATATATATTATTTTTATTTATTATTATTATTGTTATTTTATTTTATATATATTTTATTTTATTTTTTATATTTTTATATTTTTTATATATTTTTTATTTTTAAAACAACATTATTTGCCCGGACGAAATTGGATGTTGACAGCTGCCCCTCTTTTCTTAGATCTTACTAGATGATACGAAAAATTAGTCATTTTCATATCATCAAAGTAAAATATAAGAAAAGAAAGAAACACTAATTTCACTGGGCTCTAGAAAGAAATCACATCAATGCAAAACATTCAAGAAAAACAATGACCATTCTATCGAAGAGGGTCTTGATATGAAAGATCGATGACCAGTGCATTTGCAGAGGGCCTCGATATGAAAGATCGACGACCAGTACCTTTGTAGAGGGTCTCGATATGAAAACATATGAAAATCAATGACCATTCCATCGAAGAGGGTCTTGATATGAAAGATCGATGACCATTGCATTTGCAGAGGGCCTCGATATGAAAGATCGATGACCAGTACCTTTGTAGAGGGCCTCGATATGAAAACATATGAAAATCAATGACCATTCCATCGAAGAGGGTCCTAATATGAAAGATTGATGACCATTGCATTTGCAGAGGGCCTCAATATGAAAGATCGATGACCAGTACCTTTGTAGAGGGTCTCGATATGAAAACATATGAAAATCAATGACCATTCCATCGAAGAGGGTCTTGATATGAAAGATTGATGACCATTGCATTTGTAGAGGGCCTCAATATGAAAGATCGATGACCAGTACCTTTGTAGAGGGCCTCGATATATATAAAAAGTAATTTGAGAGTATGATATCCTAATTTACAAAATATGAATGCATGTTATGCATGAATCACCTAGAACTTTATCTCTTCATTTTTCTTTTCCTTTCATCCTCAATCATTCATTTTTCATCATCATTTTTCCTTCATTTTTCATTTCATTTTTTCATTTTATTTTTTATTTTTCTCTCTTTTTTTTTCTTCTAATTTTATCATTTTTTTTAAGAAGACACATGTCTTTATAATTATTTGCTTTTGCAGCCATGAAATTCAATGCATGCTCATAATTTGTTTTTCACATCATCACCTCACACTCTATATCAAAATCATGAGGAATTAGGCAAATCTTTGCGCGGAATGAGAGCACTGTATACCTTACATTCTCTTTCTTGATGCACAATACATCTCATGTATGTTTGAACCCATGGATAGGTGTTACACAGCTGATGCAATCTTGTGTCAGCAACGTGTTTCAAAAACTTGTACCGAAAAATGACTGCCTCACTTTAAAATTTTTGACTAAATTTAAGAACTGACTGAGTTTTTTGCCCTTTTTCTTTTCTCTCTTTCCTTTTTTCAATATGTGTCATCAACCAAATTTTTGTTTCTAAGTTATTCCCATGAACAAAATCTGGCAGACATTTTTCAATCAGTGTGGACTTTAACTAGTTTGTAACGTGGCCCGAGCTTAAGGGTGTTGAAAGAAATAGATATTAAAGGCCCAAATAAAATATTAGTGGCTTTTACATTTTGTAACAAAGATCGTTTTGCAAGATTATCGCTTCGGCTATCACCTAGGGTCTTTGAACTTTT
>Ga0214544_1000890_pt1 | contig 58841 bp, 39 predicted proteins | sample CNSS3metaG_FD_160074 | JGI IMG/M metagenome (GOLD analysis project Ga0214544, IMG submission 160074) | Root nodule microbial communities from cowpea collected in UCLA plant growth center, Los Angeles, California, USA - CNSS3 | ecosystem: Host-associated > Plants > Roots > Nodule | place: USA... | reverse complement strand
AAAAAATAAAAATATATATATATATATATATATATATATATATATATATATATATATATATATATATATATATATATATATATATATATATATATATATATATATAAGTGATACAAATATCACCTTACAAGCCGATTTTGTAGGGTGAGTTAGTGCATTATGTTATACTTTATTTAATACCTATTTTACACTAAACAACTTTATTGAACTAGTAAAATATGTTATTATTTATTATTATCAAAATATAAGTTTCATGACTTTCATATTAAAACATGTATGTTATCATATATAATTTTTTTTTTATATTTCACACTAGTTTACGGATGAGTTGAATTTAACTTATTAAATAGTTAATATTAACTGTTCTAATTTTCCGTTTGAAAAAGTATTTAGAAAATAACTATTTTAATATGAAGTAGTTATGTAACACTTAACATTAATGTATAAAGTGTTTGATGATTATCTTTAGTTGATTATAATAAAGTAACTCTTCAAATATTTTTAAATTAAGTTAGGTTTTTTTTTCATTGCATTATGCAAAAGAACGCTATTATTAAATAAATAAAGCAGGATTACAAATATTTCTCATATTCTATGTATCATTTTTTTTACTTTTCATTTAATGCCTAACTTATTTTCAAAATTAACCTATTAATTTTTAGTATAATTTCATTTTTTTAATTTCTAGATATAATTTTCATTAAATTTATAAAATACAAAAACATTAAAAAATTACCTAATGAAACTTACTGTCTTAAAAAATTCTATTATTTAGATTTGAAACGGCGATCAATTTATTTTTGTTAAAATATGCAAATTTTGTGTAATTTATAATATTTTAATTTATTTTATCATATTATTTTTTAAAATTTAGAAAGATAAAGATAAAGACAAAAAAAATCCATTCACCAAAGTTATAAATTTTTATATTTATTTTTTAATTTAGTTTAATTTCCGTTTGATCACTGTGTTTGTTTTTATTTATTTATATTTAATCCTTCTTGTTCAGAAATGTAGGTAATGGCAGTAACTTCAACGCTGATATGTTACAAATAAATTAGATCTGCAATTAAATAATATTAAACTCCCAATTGGGAATTAACGGTTAACTATGGTGGTGTAAGATCTGTTTCAAGTTTTTTTTTTCTTTTTGATCGTTACTTTTTCTCTTTTATTATTTTCCCTCCTTTTCTTTCTTCTTCCTCTTTTTCTTATCTCTTCTTCATTCCCCCGCTAATTCTCTTCTAACATTTTATTCCATGAAGTTGTTTATAATGTTTTATATAGATCCCACTTTTAAAAAGGTGATTAAGAATAAAGTGTTTCTATTAATATTAAAATTTAATATAGAGTTTTTTTCTCTAAAATATCACAATTCTCACTACAACGAAAATGATTTTACACAACACTAAACGAGACTACGAGTATAAATATGTGGTCTAAACACATTAAAGACAACATTTTTCTAGACGTGACTTAACTATCTTAAGCAACATTTATATAAATATTGCTTGTAAAAAGTGTGAGTCAATCCATAAAAATATGGTCTAAAATACACTAAAAATTAAAATTAAAGCTTTTAGATTATAAATATTCTCTCACTCATTTTTTAACTGAAAATGCAAAATTTAGTTCAAAAAACGCAAAAATATGAATTTCTTCTCTCCCTTTGATTTTAGACTGAAAACGCCAAGAACTCACAGTGTTGAAAATGTGAAGATTTGAAAAACACATACATCAAAATCGTTTCCTTTTATAAGGATTTTAAACAACAAGTTTAAAATTGTTGTTGTACTGAAAACCGTGACCTATTATCTACAACTACACTCACCTAAATTACGCCTAAAAAATTGTTGTCTAAACTTTAGCCTACGATTTTTGTTATTTAACTCACAATGTTGTGTTGTTATCTAAAACAATTTTTGTTGTAGTGATTTTTTGTTTTTATTTGAGTATGTCAAAGAATATTTTAATTGAAAAATGTTATACTTTCAATTAGTTCATCTTTTAATAAATGTTTTTTTGTTGTTGTTAATTTGAAAGTGTACTATTATATTTGTAGAAGTTTGGAGTGATTTTAGTTCGTGTTTTCTTACTATACGAGAAACAAACAATTGTGAAGTAATGCTAGCTACTTAAATTAAATTTATTCATTTTTATATTAAATTCGATTTGTTGGAATATATCATTACTTTGGATTAACGTTGAGTTTTCATTAATTTGAAATTTGATGGACTCACAATGAAATTAATATATTTATGTAAAGTTGATTTGAAATGTTAGACCGGTCATTCTTAGTTTGAATTAGTTATTATACAAGTTTTCATGTAAACAAGCTCTTTCAGATTTCAAATAAGAAAAAAATAGAATTAATAAAAAAAAAAGTGAATTGTTGAATTTGTTTTACTTTGTTCCGATTTTCATTTTTCTTATTTTATCTTTTAAGAACAAATTTGTAACTTAAGAAAAAAATATGTTAAAATTATTCTCATTTCTATTTATCTCATTTTATCAAGTGATAGGTTATCACTCAAGAAAGATAAGTTGCTTAAGTGACACTATCTCATTTAAGTGACATATTTGATTATTTTGGTATGATATGTTGATGATATACTACTTGAAGATTCTTTATTTTTTTTTATAGGTGAACATATGAAAATATATTAATCATTATAAGTGACTATTCTACTTAGCTATAATCATTTGATGTTCATTTAGTTCATGTATAGATAGTTTCCTTTAACATGTGAAGTTGTAAGTGTGCTAATTTATTGTTGTTGAAAACCATATGAAATATATGGTTTGTAAATTTTATATTATTTTGTTTTGTAAAAGGTTTTTTTTCTTTAAAAAAAAAGAAATAAGTTGAAAGGTTATTAAGAAAATTATGAGGAAAGACATGTCTAGTCACTTGAAAAAGACTTAAAAACATTGTTTTTCCTTAGTCAGAGTGTTTTCAAACTAGTTTCACGATTTTTCCAATAAAATTCCACAAACAAAACTTCAAAAAAAGAAAAATCAAAATTTAAAAGAAAATAATTTAGTGATAAAATAATAAAAATCAAATAAGAACCAAAATGTTAAAAAATTTAACCATAGTTTCCTAACAACAATGCTAAATTTGATAATGTTATTGTTGATGCTATCAAATTAATATTATCTATCTATAAAACCTTCAGTATTGATAAGAAAGTAGCCAGAATTATTACTATGGGTAATTTAAACCAAGTCATCTCCCAATGATATCAAAATTGATTTTTAATAAAATAGTTCTTATAAAAGCTACACTAAAAGGGTTAGGTAAATAAATAGAAATAACAAAAGAAGAAAGGCAAGTAAAATAAATAATTATCCTAAAAAATATAAATGCAACACATAATTATTAAAATTAACCAAAATAATTTAGAAATAAGAGAACTCAAATTAATCAAAATAATTTTCAAATGATTTCATGCTAGACATCACTACCATTAAATGAAGATTTTATTAAAGAATAAAAAAAAGAAATAAAAACAAGGAAGACCATACCAAACACATGATAAAATTACATAAAAACGCATTATATATTAAAAAAATTCATGATTTTCTTCACGGAAATCATTCCATACTTTGAACTTCATATACTAATAAAAAAGTTAATTCCTCAATACATTAAAGCATTTATCATTAGTTAATTCTCTCGCATTTTAGAAAAGGCTTTTAATTTTTAAAAGTTTTTACTTTGGAGGATTTAGTATTATTTTTCTTTAGTCTACTCCTAGTAGGTTTCCTTGTAGTTTGAACCATCAAAGTTGGGTCAAATAAGAGGGGCTAAAATTCAAATATTGACATCTTTGCATTTCTCTTCAAATTTATATTACGTGATTGTAAGGGCTAAATTGGGAAATTAGTGCAAAAATTAGTTGTTCATAATTTATCAAATATTTTTAAATAATTTATTTACTTAATTATGTCAACAATTATCAACCGACAATGTTTTTCAAATATTTTCAAAGCTGGTCAAATATTTCCAAATCCTTTAGATATTCATAACCACTAGAAAGATAAATGATATTTGCGATTATTTTAAAGATATTTGAGAGATATTACAGTATCAGAAAGGAGATTTCATCAACACAAAAGTCTAGTTCAAGTTTTATATACCTAAGAGAAAAAACAAAGGGAGTTTATAAACCTTTTGAGGGGCCTATTCACGTCTTACCCTCAATTTTTTCTTCTTCTATTTTTATGTTATTTCTACATTCCATGGAGTGTTAGGCCTCTAGGGTTGATTCTACTATAATTTCTTAATTGGATTATGAGGTTAGATAAATAAATTTGTTTGTTCTTTTCATTTTTGTTGTGATTTATCTTTATCTATTTCTTTTGTCTCTTAATCAAGTAAAAGTATTGATTTTTACATTGTAGCAAGTTAGTATGGTGTTAAATCTACCTAACATAACAATCATGAGTCCAAGAGTTTTTTATTTTAATTGAGAAGTTACTTTGAGTAAAGTTAAAAACTTTCATATAATTTTTTTTCAATCATTGAGAAGTTACTTTGGTTAAAGGTGAACATTTTAATCAAGAAGTTACTTTGGTATGTTTTTTACTTGATATAAGAGGTAAAAAAATATACATGATTAGGCATAGTAATATTTAATTGAGAAGTTACTTCAGTTAAATTTACTAAGATTAATCTAAAAAGTTTTTTCTTTTGATTGAGAAGTTACTTTGGTTAAAAGTGGGGATGACAACAAATTAATTGATAAGTTACATTGATTAATTTGAAATCTTAAAAAAGAAATCAATAACAATAATATTAAGAAAACCAATGATGAATTTAATTTTGAAAAAGTAGTAGAATCAACATATTTTCTTTATTATTATTTTTATCTTTTTGCAATTTTATTTATTTTTTGATTTATTATTTTGTTATTTAATCATTTATTTATCTATTTATTTTAGTCTTCTTTTATTATTTTATTATTTTATTATTTTATTTGACTAACCCCTTTTTTATAGTTTTTATAAAAATTAATTTGTTAGGAATCAATTTCGTGTTAGTTGGGAAACAACTTAGGGTTGACTTTATCCTTCCTATTTTGTTGGCTACTATTTTATCAATATTGTTTTTATAGATAAGTAGTATTAATTGATCACATCAACGACAACGTTATCACTTCTCTGGAATGGATGTCGCTGGTGATGGTTCTCCTCAGTGAGCGACACCAAAGTCAGAGAGTTTGTTGTCTTGATGTCATTAATCTAGTGGCTCTTTGTTTGGATTGTCGTTGGGCGTCACTTCTTGCCATTGGGTGCCTTATCGAGGATTTAATCCTGGGAGCTCTAGTGGTGGTTTTGCTAGGTGAGCCCTAGATGCCATTTTGACTGGCGTTGGGCGATAGCCTTCTAGAGGCACCTTTGGACTAGTGGTTGGGCAATATCATATATCTTATCTTTTCTTGTGTGGAATTTTATCAAATGTGATTTGGTGATTATTGTAATATATTGAACATTTGTGGACAATATGAGCTTTTAGAATACAATAAGGTATGAAATGGTGAATGATATAGGGAATTTCGGATACATGGAGGGAATCTTTTTTATATGTGTTTGCTTAGGGTACGCATTGGAGTAGGGACACAATGGAAGTGATCCTAACACTCCACTAATTATTCATACTCATATAGATGAGGATGAATTAAGTGGTGAGAGTAGTAGAAGGTCCTTATCTAAAGAGTAGTTTGGAATTCTCATGATAGTAAAAGGATTAACCTTGTCAAGTGAAAGATTTTCCATCACCAGTGCAAAATTTCCAAGGTGTCCAACATCAATGCATTTTATCCAGATGATTGAGTCTAGAAGAGTCTTTATCTTATGGATTGTGTGCTTATAACTGTTTTGAATTAATTGGTATGACGTGGCAACATATTCAATTGATACATGATAATTATTTGCATATTAGCTTACCCTCATGTTGCATACTAAAAATTTGAAGCTTTTCACAAAAGATACTAAATCTCTGAAGGTGGGGACGAGCACATGGCCAATTGAGATGCGCCAAAGCTAGTAAAACTTGGACACAATCCTTGCAAGAAGAAGTGCAATTTATCATGATCATTTACAGGTCAGCCCATAAGACTGAGTTGATCATAGAGGGCACGAAAGGATTTGGAGTAGTCACGCATGAATGACAGGTTCTTTTTGAGATGCAGAAGTTGGTTGTGAATCACGATCTCCCATTGTTTAGAATCACCACCAACGAGAGATTCAAGGGTAGTCCAAATTGTTGAGAAGTCACATAATGGAGAACTTCAACAAGGTTTCTTCAGTGAGGGAAGCTATGAGGAGACTAGCAAGTTGTTGCTCTTGTTGTTTCCATGAGGTATATGTTGGATTGACAGTAAAGGATGGAGAACCATCGACAAAGATTAACATAACATGAGAGGCATGAGTAGAGCCATCAATATGACCGTATAAGGATAAGCTTGTCCTTGAAGGAGGGGAAGCAGTTAGCAATGGCACAATATAAAGTTTAAAGAGTGGGGCAAATATTCAACATATGAATCATGGTGTTGAAGGATAAAGCACCATTAGAGGTTGATGCATCATGGGCCATGAAAAAATTCAAAAGAATGATGATGAATTTAGGATCAAAGTATGGTTGGTACCATGTAAAGATTGATATAATTGTTTTTCCGATGTATGGGTAAATAGCAAACATACAATAAATAAAGATTACATATAGTCTAGATCCTCCAATTAAGGAATGATTAAATCAATCCAAAGGCTATAATTAAGGAATGAATAAATCAATTATAGAATCAAATATTTCAATTAAATATTTTCTACCAACCTTAATGGTGTGAGTATAAGGAGATGTACATCTCGAAACATCTTAGGAGGGAGATGGTGACATGGATGTTTAGTAGGAAGAGTGGTATATTTTGTTTTGTTCATACTTTTTGAAAAGCTTTGTACCTTCTTAAATTTTTATTCTATTATCCTTTTGGGTATATATATATATATATATATATATATATATATATATATATATATATATATATATATATATATATATACTACTTTTATTCCAATATATATTTTAGGATTACTATAATACATAAATCATATATTTTGCTCTCCTATTTTTTCCTTATATTATATTTTATTTAATACTTTTATATTATTAAATAGAATGTTACATTAACAAGTTATAGTATTATATTGTTCAGACCAACATACAATTTCAATTTTTTCCTTTCTCCACATATTTTTTTAACTTAAAATACACTTAACTAATAGATGCCTATATTCCTCAAAATAGAGTCACCTAAATAATTAAACTCTCGCCTTCCTACCTCAGAAGTCAAATTCAATAAAGTTGTTTGAAAAAAAAAATCCTAAACTATTCCCTTTTAAGGATCTACCATATTAACTATTGGTCTCTATCTTTCCGAACATTATAAATTTACTGCATACTTTTATGTACATTAATTGAATATTATCTTGTACATCTTCATTATATAAAACTCCATTAAAAATATAATAAGGACACATCTCATCATTAATTTCTAACATTTATTACATTTTAGGTAAAAATATGTAAATAAATTGAAAATAGTTTTGAATAATGAATGCCCTTCACGATTATATATTTAAAATTAAAACTTATAATTACTAATTAAATTATAATTAATGACAATGAATAACCAATTTAATGAATCAGATACATCAAGATTAAAACTACGCGTATATATTTATACTAAATATTTCAAAGGAAAAATTTATAATTTATAAAAACTCTACTCTACGTAAATAAAATTAAGATGGTCTCCATTTACAAGTGTTATATAAAAATTTAGGCTTAATTGGTCGAATGGTACTTACTTTTGTCCAAATATGTAAATTTTATATATGTTTTTAAAAAATGTGTTAATTATGTTTTAACTTTTGAAAAAAATGCTTCAATTAAATTATTTTCAAAATAAAAAAATAAATCATTAACAATGTTAACGGTGTGCCATATGTCAATATGTTTTTTTTTTTTATTTTTTTTTTATTTTAAAAAAATTGTCATGAGTCAAGTCTCTGGTATGATATCTGGCATTGAGAGTACCACGTGACAAGGTACTTCCACGTGTTAGTATCACTACTAAATATTATTGTCTTTATTTTAATTTAATCCTTAAATATATTTTTTGTTTTAATTTAGTCCCCACATACGTCTCTTTGTTTCAATTTAGTCCATGAATATGTCTTTGTCTCTCACTACTAAAAAAACTCATATTTCCTATCAATTTTGTTTTTAAATTTTTTTCGTACAAATTTTGTTGTGAAAAAAAATTGCAAGAAATTGCTACCAATTTTTTTGCAAAATATTTTGTATAAAATACTTTCACAACAAAATTTGTAGGAAATACTTGCAAATTTTATAATTTTGTAGAAAATGATTATCTACGAAGGAATTACCTGCTAATTATGATTCCTAAAAAAATAGCAAAAAAGTGTCTTTTCATGCAAATCTTTTTAACAAATTTGCAAGAAAAATCCCATGTAACATGAGAATTTCTAGTAGTGTCTCTCTTAAAATATTGTTTTATTTTGAAAAAAAAAATTGGAACTAGATGGAATAAAAAAGACATATGTGGTGACTAAATTTAAATAAATAAACATGTGGGGACTAAATTGAAATCAATATAATGACACTTGGTAGTGATATTGACAAGTGACAATACCTTGCATGTGGCACTAATAGTGCCACATGTTACATCAGGGACCTGACACAAGATATTTTTTTAAAAATAAAATATTAAAATAAAAAATCACAAATTGACACGTGATACGCTGTTAACGCCGTTAATATTTTTTTAAGAGGACCTAATTGAAGCATTTTTTCAAAAGTTGGGACATAATTGACATGTTTTTAAAAGTGGCTACCAAACTGACACATCCGGACAAAAGTGGATATCATCTGACTAACTAAACCTAAAAATTTATGACTAAAGTTAACTCACCTTTTGACATGTGGTAATATCTGTGACTTGATGACTCTTATGGTGTGTTTGGATTGACATGTGAATTTGAGGGACTGGAATTGGGTTGATGTAAGTTAATTTCAAGGTGAAGATGAATGGAAAGTTTATGATAGTGTGATTTAATTGGATGTGAATGGAAAGCTTATGTAGACTTATGTATGATCTGATTGATAATATTTATTTAATTTTTATTTTTAATAGATAAAATTGTATGATTATAATTTTGCTTTTCATGATAAATGTAATGTAAATTTAATTTTTGATAGAAGAAAGAATATTAAAATGAAATTGAAGTTGTTATTTGAAATTTGAAATTTTTAATTTATTTGTAATTATATTATTTTTATTGTTATATTATTATTATAGTATTATTATTATTATTCATTAACGAAAGTAAATAAAAGTTAACTTGTAATGAGTTAAATCACATGGACGATCACGTAAATTTAACGAGATGACCTGACTTTCCTTGCAAGTCGAGAGAATTCCAAAATTCGAAAACCATTCGCAAATCAGCACTGTACTCACAATTCAGTGCAAATCAGCTAAATAAAACATGTTGCATACCTACCTTTCCATATGTGTTAACAATACTTTAATCGATTTAATCACAAAATGTTTCTGAGGACCAAAAAATAGGTTTGAATCTATAAGTATATGAGTAAGTACAAGAGAACGTGTGTTACTTCATAAAAAAAATCGTTTATTTATGAAATTTTTGAACCTTATAAAATATGTTATAAAATTAGGAATATCAATAATTATAATAAAAACTTATTGCATATAGGATAAATTAATAAGATAATAACATTAATGTATTATAAAACAAGGTTAACCATATATTAGGTTGACATTTGGTATAAAAAGTTATTAATGATACCAATTTGTCATATAATCAAACTATATTTGACCATATAATACAATGATTGAGCTAATAAATATCTTTATTAATATTATTTAGCTATTTTTATGTTAATAATGTTAAATTAGCCTTATGACCATATCCTTAAATATTTTTGTTGGGCTGAACACGTACACATACTCAAATTGAAATTAAACAAGAAAAAAAAAATTTATTTTTTAATTCGAACAAGGTACCGAAAAACTGTTTTTTTTTCCTTAAATTCTAACCATACTAGAACACATCCATTAACATCATTTTCACTTTGGTATCACCTCCAGCTGGCACACAAAAAGACCGAGTTTTCTTCCCTTCCCTCCATTTTCCAACATGTCATTAAATTAAAATTAAACAATAAAAATAAAACCAATGGCAGAACCACAGTTCAACAAAACTCTCAGGGGCATTTTCGTAACTACGGACTTCCGCGTAACTTCCTTCGCCTTTCCTGCGTCAGAACGAATCTCGACCGTCGGATCCATCTCTCAGATCTCGAAACCCTAGACCCCTCGGACAAACAACGTTTTTATAAATCGCAATTCAAACCCTCTCTCTCTTCCCCCATCTTCTTCTTTTTCTTCTTCCCTCTTCATTTTTATTTCCTTTGTGTTATTTTTCCCGAGCCAGCCTTCGTTTTTTTTTCTCTGAGGTGTGCGTTTTGGGTGAGGGTGAAACGCAGAGGGTTGTGTCGTTTGGATGGAGAGAGTGGCGTCTTGGGCCGGAACGACGTCGTGCGAGAAGAGCGTGTACGTGAGCTGGGAGGAGGTGCTGGTATCGAGCGACAAGGGGAGGAGGGAGGTTCACTACCTGCTGAAACGACGCGGCGGTGCGGCGGATCTGGCCGTCGTCGGAAAGGAAAAAACCCTAAGACACATGTCCTATCGCTACGCTATTCGAAACCCGTCGTTGGGGCCTTACGTCAAGCTCAAATCGAGAAGAGAGGTTGTGGATTGGCTGGACGCGGTTGTTTCAGGTTCGCTCTCCTTTTCACGCTTCTGATTCTTCTTCACCTTCTCCTTTTTAATTGAAATTGAAAAAAAGTTTCGGTTTTTCGTTTTCGTTTCATTTGCGAAATAAGATGGTAAAGAAGCTCGTGTTCTTAACAAATTTTTGTAGCTTTTGGTTGGGTTTTGGGGTCTCTCACAAATTTAGGGGTTCTGATGTAGGACTCTGGTTTGAGTGAGCTACTCTTCTGTGTTCTTTCGATTTTATGAACTGAGAGAAAAAAATATTTTCTTTTTAATTTCTCTCTTGTTCTTTGATTTTAGGTTTATTATTGGTTTTTCGGTCTGGTATGGATTGGTTTGGTTCTGGGATCTCTGAGGTTCTGGAAGGTGTTACCAGGGCGAGATTTCCTCGACCTGGATCTGAAATAGCGTGGTTAATTTATTTATTTGTTCTACCCTGTAGAATTTTCTTTTAATTCTCTTTTGTATTCTATGGTTTGAATATCCTACCGTCGGAAAGGTTTCTTTGGTTAGTTCTACTGGTTCTTTTATACTGTATTTTCTTTTGGTAATTGAAATTGATTTTGTTGTATTTGCATTAAATCCTTCAGATTCGTCTTCTGGGGATGCGGTTGTGGTGAGAAAACATGGCTGTGAATCTGAAAGTGGAGCCTTGAAGGTATTGAATATATTCTGATATAACCGACCCCTCTGTTAATTTATGTTGGTACTTGTGGTTGTTTACCTGCTTTTAATCTCGTTTTCTGTTGTTTTCTGATTATTTTTTCGTGTAATTCAGGATACTCAATTGCAGAAAATGCAGAATTGTACGAAGGAGTTTTCATGGATAGGATTTCCATGGACATGTAGGAAAAGAAGAAAGCACTATCAGGCCTATAAGAGGAATGGTTTTCAGATATCCGTGAGTGTTGTTCTCTTGTTTGCCTTTCTTATTTATCCTTTTTTGTTAGCCATGCATGTCTTTCAATCTGACTCTGGGAATTTTTTCCGGTGTTTTTGAATGTTTTCAGGTTCATGATTTTGTATTTGTTCTGGCAGAAGAGAACAAGCGTCTAGTTGCCTACTTGGAAGACCTGTATGAGGATTCCAGAGGCAACAAGATGGTTGTGGTGCGCTGGTTTCACAAAATTGATGAGGTTGGTATTGTTTTGCCTCACAGTTTTAGTGACAGAGAGGTTTTCTTTTCTCTTTATCTTCAAGATCTGAGTATTGAATGCATAGATGGATTGGCTTTCGTCCTCAGTCCACAACACTACGAAAAGTTTCGGAATGAGGCCCGACGAACCCACTTGGAACCATTCGTGTGCATCCACCAGTTTGATAATGATGATGTGAAACCCTTTGATATAACTCAAATTAAGGGTTATTGGAAACAAGAAATACTCAGGTACATGTATACCCAATTAGACTCAAAGTGTAGTGGGAGTTCTGGGCAATCTGATGATGCTCTGGAACCGGATGAAAATCATATGTCAACTATTTCGATCAGACCTAAGAAGAGGCTGCGCCTTGCCAAAGATGATGCCAAAGATGCAATTGATTTAACTGCCCTTAAATTGGAAAATCTGAATAACATTAAGAATAATGCAAAAATCAGTTCTGGAAACAATTCCTTGAAGCGGGTCGGGCACAGAAACATGACAGCAACCATTAAAGGGAAGAATGAACATTGTTCACAGCATTTACTTGTAGGTTCCCAAGTTGAGGTCCTTTCTCAAGACAGTGGGATGAGAGGATGTTGGTTTACAGCTTCTGTTGTCAAGAGACACAAATACAAAGTCAAGGTGCAATATCGAGACATTCAAGATGCGGTTGATGAAACCAAGAAGCTTGAGGTACTTTGAAACTATCTTTCTGTCTTTGTAGTGGTTACTGGTACAACATTTGTGCATATATGGGGAGTCTAATATAATCTTTTATTTTTTTTTCTTTGGTTAAGGAATGGGTTCTAGCTTCCAGAATTTCAGTGCCTGATAGTCTGGGTCTTCGAATGCATGGGAGGACCATAGTCCGGCCAGCACCATTGTCCGACAAACGTGAATTATCCTGGGTTGGTGATGTTGGTTCCGTTGTTGATGCCTGGTGGCATGATGGATGGTGGGAAGGATTAGTTGTTCAAAGGGACTCCGAAGCTAATTATCATGTTTATTTCCCAGGTATGGCTCTTTACTCGTACGATGTTTTTCCTCTTAAGTATAGGTGTCAGCTTTGTAACTATTTGATGTCGTTTTACTTCATTAATATGTTGTAATTACGATTAATCCTTGTTATAATGTCTTTGCAGGGGAAAATGTGGTGTCAGTATTTGGTTCTGGTAACTTAAGACAGGCTCAAGATTGGGTTGGGAATGAGTGGGTGAATGTGAGGGAAAGGCCTGATCTGGTGGCGTCTGTTTTATCAAGCTTGAAAACACCACAAAACTCGTCCAAATCCAATGAAAACAAATCAATCGCAGCATCGACTAGAGATGGAATACAACCTAAGCCATCAGATAATTGCTTGAATTCTGATAGGGATAGACCGAAAACCCCCGTAATGGTTTCAGACCTTTTGAAGGATGATGTGCTATTGCAGTTAAGGTGGACGACCACCAGAAAGAGGAGACGTGGTAGTACCTCTTATCAGAAGCCACGGTGCCCTGAAAGCCATCGGAAAAGGTCGCCAAAGGTTCTGAAATCAAATGCTCCTGACAGTTTTGTGATCCCAGCATCTTTGAAAGTTGATCATGATGACTGCAAGTATGCAGGAGGGGATCCTTCCATTTTCACTTCTTCAGTTGTGCCTTCTTTGACTAGCATGGTTATGTGTAGGTGACTCCATTGATTCATATCTTAGCGGCATCCTTTCGATGCCTATCAAGCCCAGATTTTCTTGGGTCTCTTCATCCATGTCCCTTGTTAACATAGAAAATTTACCTTAGGTTAGTCCCTTTCTTTCCCACCTTTCATTAGTTTGTTTATGTAGTTTGTGGCATCGAAGCTTCATTCCAGTTGGGTGTTTGAAACGAATAGAAGCAGCCCAAGGAGGCAAGGATGATGCATACAAGTTTTGGCGTAGGAAAAGTGTAACGTAGTGGAATAACCGAGGATGGCTCTGACTTATAGGATAGGTAAAATTATCTAATGTAATTTGTGTAACTTTCTCCTACAAGAATTGAAATTTGCTTGTTCTTTTATATTTATTTTGAGCTGAATGTTAAGTTAATGTTTTCGATCTATGAAATTTTAAATTTCATCAAGTATTTTACTAATTTGAATGGTTCATTGACGTGGGTTAGTTTCGGATTGATCAAGGTAGCTGAAAGCCGACATAGTTTGTTTTGATCCATGAAGTAAAAACTAGTCAACTTGGTTGAATTTAGTATCAGGTGTGTTGGGTTGGGTAACTTGAATTAAAAATAGCAGAAGACAATGACTATTATTAACGCGGAGATTAATGCAGAGTGGAATAAAGTAAGAAGAGTTTAAAGTAAGGTAATGAATATGACAGTGATAGCGAGGATATTTATGAAGATGAATAGAACTAGCGCATTTGTGAGTCAAAATAGTGTAAATTAGTAATAGCCGCCTAGTAGAGAAATACATGAAGAGAATTAGAAATTAGAAAACTGGTGCAAACTAATGAACAGTTGTTCAGCTTTTCTGTGCCGTGTTGATGCATACGACTACATTAAAAGAACCATCTCGAATAGACAAATGAAACGAAATGGGATAAGGAGGGAACCCTTTTATTTATTTATTTGTATTTTATGTTTTTGGTCCACAATGAAGAGCCACTTGTTTGACTTTAGGTAGGTCGTGGATCCAATGCTTACCACTAAGCAAGTAAACCTTTGGATAAGGGCTATCCTAACAAGGGCACCTGGAACATTTATCCTAAACCCCTCCCTCTTTTCAATAATTCTTCTTTCAAATCAATTTTACTAAAATGATAAATATTTAATTCATAAACGATCTCTTGCATGATTTTAATACCTTAAGAAGTAATAATTTAAAAATAAGGTCATGTTGGTTGTGAATTAATTAGGAGTATGTTTGGAAACATTTCTTTATAAATATTTTTAGTAAATCAAAATAAAAAGGAAAAAATTAATCCAGCTTTTCTATTAAAATTTAAATTACTCTTTTTAGTTTCTTGAAGTTTAATTTCTAATTTATGCATAAGTTAATTTTAATTAATGGAGATATTGATTTACTTTTTCTTCTATATTTTTCTCTCTTATAAGTGATTATAAAGGATCTTTTCTTTACAAACATAGCTTATATGTAACTTTTATATTTTTCTAAGTCTTGGTTATGATGTTTGAGGTTATTTGGACCAGTTTCTTTATTAAAAAGTGCTCTTAGAAGGGAAAAATAATTGAAGAATAAAATCAATTTCGCTTCTCTTTAAGTTAAAATGAGCTAATATATAAAAGTGAAACATAAAAGTTTAGAAAAACTTATATATAGATTTTTTACAATTTAGTTTGTTCATAAATAATTTAAACTTTAAAATATTGAATTTTGTGTTGCCTTTTTCTTTTTATCTGGTGAAATTGTCTAATAACAACATTTATTACTGTTACTATATAGAGATTTTTTGGTAAATGTTGTCTACCGCCAGAAATATCTGCATATATTTATGATGTTTATTAGATAATTGTTCTTTGCATATATTTATGGAAATTATTAGATAATTGTTCTGCTAAATAGTTAGATGTTCCATTGTTTTGTTATGGAGCTGATTATAATTGTAACTATTCCTTGTTTCGTTGAAGGTATAAGGTGTTAGGACACCCTCTCTAGTAGGAGTTTATTTTGAGAATTCAAGAGAAGAAGATGCATCCCTAATTTTCTTTTTTGTCTCTTTTAGATTACATTATTTATGAAGCTAAAAATGAAGAATCTATTTCTAGTTGACATAAGTATAATTTTTTTTTTCATACTGAAGAGTGAGTTGAAGCAAAAGATTGGTAGAAAGGAGATTCTAATTGATATGTTCACCAAGCCCATTCCTAGGCGCAAGTGTTTGAAGTTTCTCAATGTTGATTACTTGTAAGAATCATCTTTCCATAATTATTTGGAAGAACTAAAGCCAACATGGAAAGTAATTGAACTTTTCCTTGTTTCTTCTTCATGTTGTGGATAATCTAATGACGGTGTACGATTGGTGTGCTTGATAGAGATTCCAATCGTTTCGTTGGTAAGGACTCAACATTTACTCATAACAGTTTGTTTAGTTTTCAAGTCTTCACTTCAGCTGTTTCTCCAACACAGTGTTATTCATTCAGTCCTCTGATCGATTGAAATACCTACTAAAAAGACTTTGATGTTTAAGTCAGTAAAAGTTCATTTTATGGAAACAATTAATGTTATAATAAATGCGAGAGTAAAGTTCTAAGTTACCTTTGAGTCTTATTTATAGTTTCTTATATAAGTTTTTGATTAGGGTTGGCCTAATTAAGGTCTAATTCTTTTTAAACTTGATTATTAACATGTTTATCTTAATTACAGAAATACCTATTTAACCTTGTCACCTCCCGACGCTGCCTACTAGGTGATACTACTCGAAACATTCGACTGATCGATGTTGTTGACGTATAAATCTTCATATTTCCATACTCACAACTTTAAAGGTTGGTGGATCGTTCCACTATGTTTTGTCCGTCGTATTATTAACATTTTGAGCTTCACCGCTTGACGAATAGCTCACGCGGTACTGATGTGTGTCGCCACTCATCGACGTGACACCGATCTTTAGTGTGCTTACTATGTAGAATTAGGTCGTTTTAATTTTACGATTTCCGTAGTGATCATTGTATCCAGGAGAAGTGTTGTTGACTTGAATTGATCGATGTTGTGCAAAATTCTCTGAGCCCCGATTGGCTTTTGTAGGCAGATTGACCCCTACGGTATAATGATATTTTGTATCATCTAAACATTTGTGCCTCTTCATGAATGCTATTAGACAATTATTCTATTAGTAAGCTAATAAGTTAGACATTTGTTGGTCAAGCTTACCACTAGATCAAAAGTTATAACTAATAGTCATAATGTAATTCTTTCTATTTAAGAGCATAACGACTACAATTCGATTGTGACTTGACTCACTTGATGTATGTCAAGTGATAATTGATGTTACCAGCAACAATATCTTCCTCAATAATTGTCCCATTGAGACAATTGGTTTTATTTGTAATAATCTCTCCCTTAACAATTGTTTTGCTTCTAATCAAACTCATGATTTTAATTTTGATATCAATTATTTGATCAAACATTTACCACTAAAAATAAAAGTTAAAATAAATAATTATAACACAACTCTTTTTATTTGAGATTATAACAACCAAGAGCCACGAGATTGTGACTTACCCTGACTAATCTTTATGCCATAAGACGATTAGTGCGCTTTTCAACAACTTTTTGTTGTTATTTTATATAGTTAGTGGTAATTATTTTATATATACAAATGAGTCTAACTAACTTAAAGAGAGTTGGACTAATGTATATGGGTGTAATTCCTTACATCCATATAACTTTTTTCTTGTTTGAGTGTGCGTCCTTTCGTGATCTTTAATATTCAACAAGAATTTTTTTTTCTTCTTTTTATTTTCTTTCCTTAAAGTTCCTGTGAAAAATAATATTCAAACTAATTTTTAATAGCAAAGACCACGAAAAAGAAAGGTAGTTTACTATTATAAGAATGAGTAGATACGATAAAGGGTGAGAGATGTTAGCAATTATGTCTTCAAAAGAGAAGATCGATATCTTCAACAAAAATCAAAAAGTAAAATAATTACATGTCTTAAAAATAAGAGATCAGGGAAGTCACAAATAAAAGACTAGTGTATCAATGCGATTCAAACTTGATTGATTATATATGATAAAATCTTTGAAACATTAACTCTATTCGGAATAGCGGTTGTATTTATTCACCGTAATAGAATAAAAAATGATGATGGACCTTTCACAAGCAAAATTTTAAATGATCTTGATTACTGTAAAGACTAAAAAAATTAACTTAATTAAACTTTATTGTTTATTTAGGTTTTTTTAACATAATAATTATCCAAAGCTTTTATGTTCTTACAAATAAAAAAAAAACTAAAGAAATAATTTAACATTTAAAAAAAAAAGTAATTTAGCTTTTGTTTAAGACACGGGCATCATAGTACCATCGACAGTAGAGTGGCTTGGTTTTTTGCTTAGTCGCTTTCTTGATGCTGAGCCAAGAGCCCCCTTAAACACTATTAGTTTAATTGATTCATTGAATTAGCATACAACCTGGTTTAATAAGCAAGCTTGAGGGAATAATTATCGTGAAGAAAAAAAAAATAAAAAATGAAGCACTATGTGGGGCTGTTTGTGCACGTTACTGAAAGAACAATCTCTGTCAATTTGGCATACAACCTTTTTCACTTTACCATACTGTGCCATTATGCTCTGTACAATTTTTTTTTTTAAATTTTATTCTTTTTCAACCAACTACTTAACGATTGAGATGGGGTAGCTCCATCACTGCAATAGAAGCTGTTCATAGATCGTTTTCTCCACAGGATGGGATTGATGCTGCAAACCTGTTAAATATTTATATGTTTATGAGGTCTTGTTCCTGTATGAATCTGTTGCACACCTAATCACAGGTATGGGTTTTGAAGATGGTGCTAAAAAGGAGGTTGAAAAAGTTATTGGTGTGAAAAAATCAAAGGGTTTTCCTCTTGGTGGGAGTGGAACTAGTCTAGCTTCTATGGAGTCCTTGTCCATGCCTCAGGTTTGTGTAGTTTTTACTTTTGGCCTTGGATTTGTGGAGTTTTTAGGTGATGGTTTGATATGGTTGAAGCAGGTTCAAGAGCTTGTTCTCTCTGCAGACATGCAATGTGAAAAGTGCCAGAGAAGGGTTTCTGATATTATTGCAAAAATGAATGGTAAGCTCTTTTGTTATGTTTTTAGAACTGTTCCTTTTAAGAGGGAGTTTAGTTAGTTGTAGATGTTTGGCAAGAGAAAAATTTTGGTTGATTTTGAAGGGGAAAACATTATTATTATTTTTTTTATATTTTTATTGATTCCATAGAGAAAACTTCCATAGGAAGAACAGGAGAATTGATTCCCTTGAGGAAACGAGAGAAGAGAGAGAGAGAGAGAGACAGACATCATAAGAGGTGGTCCTTCTTGGTTTCCACCTAGGTATAGTCTGGCATGTTTTGGAAGTATACGTGAGAGAGTAATTTTATTTAAGGAAAATAATACTATAATTTCTATTTTGTTGATTTATTTTTTATGTATTGACGTAATTTATTAGTGTTTTCTATTAATTAATGTATTTTTTTTTTTAAAAAATAATAATATATTAATTCATGATTTATACTGAATCAAATTAAGAAGTAAAAAATGAAAATAAAAAAATCATAGTCATAATATTTTTTTTAATTTAATTTAATTCGTACTGTATTTATAATTCTTATTTACTTCTTATTAACTCCACCTTTGGAATCTTGTGTTCTTGATTCTTGTGGAAGCTCTTGGTTCTCTCAACTACCCGTGGTATTGTTAATTGGGTATTTGATATCTTCTATGTAGTTTTGATATTACCCTTCACTGTCTCACCTGAGTCATAAAGTCAGTTTTGGGTATGAAGACACAAGAAACAACAAAACCATCACATGCTTATGGTTTAGTCTACTACCATAATTCACCTAAACATTAAATAATAGAATTTCATTTTTTTTTTGTTTTTATATTTCTGTTCTTCTACATCAACAAAATGTTGGTTCTCAGTAATGCTCAACTCGATTATCTTAGGATAAGTAATGCTCAACTCAATTCTCTTAGGATGAATTTGAATGACTTAAAAAAAGAATTTAGACTTTTGTTGGATTTTTAGTGTTATCTCTCTATTTAACTTTCAAAATATACTCATCTTAATATTAATTTTTTAATATATTTTAAAATATCTAAATTAGTGTTTATAGGTGGATTTTGAAAGGTTAAGAGAGTGAAAAATAATATCAGAGAGAAGATTTGTGAAAAGAAATATGTAAACATAGTTGAAATGACTTAAGATAAGTTTAATTAGTAATTTAATTTCTATATTTAGATGTTTGATTTATTTTGGTCTTTATATTTGAGTTTTACATTTTTAAAAGCAAATTCAATTGAGTCTTTACAGTTTTAAAAAAAAATATGGTATTTTCTGTTAAATTGGCATTGTCATCGTTTGAAAAGATCACTTGTTAAAATTTGGATTTGATTTGTGTTAAAATGTACATCATCTTTTATCTTAAACATCTGATATTGACACATGATTCATTCTAAGATAAAAGATGATTCAAATTTTAACACACGACACCTTTCAAACAAAGTCAAGTCTAATATAAGAGAAGAAATCACATTAACTTTATTTAAACAATAATATTACTCAATTGAATAAAATAAAGTACTGGAACACAATTGAGTAAAAAAAAAAATTATAAGAACCAAATAAATCATAAATTTAAATATAAAGATTAAATTTCTAATTAAATCTTATATATAATAGAGCGTAAAAGTCCTTATGAAGTCACACGGAACATTGTAAAGGAGATAAATGATGAGGGGTAATAATTGAGAAACAAAAAAGTGAGAAATAAAAAGTGCATATGAATAATTTTTCACTGATTCTGTTATTTTCTTTTAAACCAAATGCATAATCATTTAAATTTTACACTTTTCTTCTTTTTCTATCATTTGTCACTTATTTATCTTTTTTCTTTTTTACTTCCACAATTTTTTTTCACAGCGTTGAACAATGTCTTAAAAGTTCTAGTATTGTGATTTGAAAAAGCATAGTTGAAAGACTCTATTTAAGATTGGGTTTTTTTACTGGACAATTCAGTTGGCCTAATTAGGGGAATAAGCATTTTTAAAAAAATTACAATTATAGGCAAAATGTGTGGGGACTGGATGTTTTCTCATGAAGAAATCGTTAGGTCTCCATGCGTTTTTGGGTCAAATATGGTCAATGGATGAAATTGTGTGGGGGGTGGAAGACTTTAAATAAGAAATCGTGGGGGCAACACGTTTTCACTTGAAATCGTGCAGGGGGAACATTTTTCTATTTGTAATTGATTACCTTCCTATGTAATCGATTACTGCATGCGTTGCAGTTTTTCTGGATTTTATGTAATCGATTACAAATATATTGTAATCGATTACAGAATGAGTGCAATGTTTCTAGGTTAAATGTAATCGATTACATAGGTATTGTAATCGATTACTGTTGCAATTTTTTTTTTTTAAAAAGTTGATTAAATTCGAATTGGATACAAAGGCAATCATAATAATTTTTATTGATTTTATAGAGTTTTATCATCCATCAAAGAATAAAGTATATTAAATTGTAGTGGATGAACACATAAGATATGGTAATGTCATAAGCCTTATTTATGTAATTGAAAAGTAAATTCATTGAAATTAAAAATGAACAAATTATTGGCGAAATGGGCATTGGCCCCTCTGATGACCCTCAGTGCGACAATAAGAACATTTTTTTGGTTTATCCGTAATCTGTTGATTCATTTCGTTATGGATCCTTGTCGTTGTTGGTCGTTAGGACCTGTATATGTTGACCAATAGTCCTCATTTCGCAGTGGGTGAAATTAGACTTGATAAGCCTTATTTATGTAATCAAGGCTGTAAACTAGATCGATAAAATTTGTAAGTGGCATATGAGAAAAAGAACAAACAGCTATGACGTGATGACACGGTAGCCGACTAGTTTGGAAGTGACCACAATCACAACACCAATCATTTAATCTGACAGTGAATGAGATTGGTTTTGGCCGATATTGATGAGGGGTAGATATCTCTTGCACCTCGAATTCATAATTATCTTGATCGTAGCGTTGAACATGACAATATGCAGATTTCTGGTGATTTTGTTGGAGCAAGGTAGTGGCGTCTTCTGGATATTGATGACCAACTCTTAAAATAAAGTCTACCTTCAAGCCACGTTCAACAAACCAAGCATTTATGTTTTGAAATGTTATTTTCAATAGTGCATAGATAGGTAATGATCGAGCCCCCTTAAGCACATAGTTCATGCACTCCGCCAAGTTTGTTGTCATGTGGGTGTACCTCCAGCCCCCATCATAAGCCTGAGACCACTTATGTAAGGGGATTTTATCAATCCAAGCTACTGCTTGTGGGAATTGGGACCTCATAGATGAAAGTTTTGCTTGCATTGTAGGTTGTTTTACTTCGTAAGCTGTGAAAAAGAAATATAAAATAAAATGAAATAATATTTCATTTGAAGGAAAAAAATTTATGTTTGTGGAATGTAAGGTTAGAAAAATGTCGTACTCAAGTTAAGGAAATCTTTCTTGAGATCCATATTTTTGAACCTGTTGTTGAAGTTGGAAGCCAGATGGCGTATGCAGTAGACAAAGTGAAGATTGTCTGATTCCCAGTCAACTTCTTCCGAGCGTAGGGCTGAAAAAATGTCCTTGCCTCTATTAGTAATTAGGCATAGATTTGGTTGAGGAGTTACATGCTCTCGTAGTAGTTGAAAAAACTAAATCAATGCCTTTTTTGTCTCACCTTCTACTATTGCAAATGCCAAAGGAAATATGTTTCTATTTCCATCCTAAGCAATTGTAATTAGCAAGGTGGCATGATATTTGCCTATTAAAAATGTTCTATCGACTTGAACAACAAGTTTACAATACTTAAAACCTTCAATGCATGGTCCAAATGCCCAAAAGAAACGTTCCATAATGTATTTGGATGTCGCATCCTCACCATCAACACTAACTAGAGGACCAGAAAGTTGGAAAATTGCCCTTGGATTAGTCTGTTGGGCAGCTTGTAACCATTTGGGAACTTCATTATAAGATTGGTCCCAATCGTCATACTCCATGGTAATTGCTTTTCCCTTCACTATCCATGGTCTTCTATATGTCACCCTATATCCGTAACGACTTTTTATGTCTGCGACCAAGCTTTTGATGTGAATGCTTGGGTTTGTCCAGACCAAATGAAAAACAATGGAAGCAATTTGAGTGGAATCCAGATTGTAGTGATCCTGTGAAATTAATGTAAAGAAACATGTATGTCTACCGACAATGTACTTAATTACCCAATGATGTCTGATTTTACTGTAACTAGCCCTTAAACGTCATTGACATCCATTGTTGTAATGGATGCATTGTGCAACGTAAAGATGAGGTTTTGATTCTACAACATTGAAGCTATATCCATTGGTGATGTGATAATGTTTTATTGCAGACATTGTTGCCTCTTTTGAATCGAAGTGCATCCATTCCCGCAGTTCGACTTCCCTATATGGATTGTAATCCATAGTAGGGACCGAAACAATTTCTTGATCGTGTGGATTGTCTTCATTAAAATCATCAGAAGTAAACTCATCCACGATGTCTGGAATGACAGACTCGTCTTCGATTGGATTAGACGAAGAAGATGCTCCATAATTCCATGAACTCATTATGTTAACGTTGGTATGGAAATGTATTGTAAGAGGTTTGAGATGTGAAGCGAGCAGTGTATGCAGAGAAAAATTGGTACAAAAACAAATGGTGGTGTTATTGTATATATAAGGACTTGAAGGAGGTTGACATATCATTATTTATGAAAAGCGTATGAGTATCCGGAACCGAAATAAATGGGTTGGGGGTGCGAATAGGAAAAAAAATTTAAAACCTAAAAACATGCTACCCCAAAACGTTTTCACTTTGAAAACGCCTAGCCCCCACACGTTTTCATATGGAAAACGTCACTCCATACGTTTTCTACTAGAAAACGTCTACCCCCTCACATTTTCTAATTTGAAAACGTTTGTCCCCAAGACGTTTTGTAAATGAAAAACATTGGGCCCCTTATGTTTTCTTCTTACATATTTATATTCCCATGCTTCAATGTGATTCCCTACACGTTTGCTGCACCATTTCTGCTTTAAAGCTGCCATATTACTATTTTAAATTCACGCTTCTTCATACAATGCTATTCATAATCCATGCTTGCTTTGATTCTCTTCCTCTACATTCATGTTACCTGCAACATTGAGAATTGTTATGAGAATCTTTCAGACCACTATTATTGAAGAAAAAGCTATTTGTGGTCAAGAGAAGAAGGCATGTGGTGGTATGCATGCGGGGTAGAGTAGAATAGGTAGTCATGAGTGAGAGAAGTTATGCTTTACGTGAGAGAAAGAGAGAAAAGAAAAAAAGGTACCCATGTGAATGAATAGTTGATATAGTTGTTTAAATAGGCATGGTTGGTGCAACACTGACTTCACATCAAAGAAGGCTTCATATCTTTGCATTTGTAGTTGGAATTGCAGCACAACATCAAAATATTCTCACCCATCAATCTTATAGGTTCGATTAAATTAATGAATTTATTTTTGTGTATGATTTCTTATTGATTAAGTTTAAAAGATATTCTGTTAATGTTTTCATCTTCTTTTACGTAGTTCATTATGGCTAAAAACAACAACCTTCTAACAAACATGTCGGTCAAATTTATGAATTTATTTTTGTGTATGATTTCTTATTGATTAAGTTTAAAAGATATTCTGTTAATGTTTTCATCTTCTTTTACGTAGTTCATTATGGCTAAAAACAACAACCTTCCAACAAACATGTCAGTCTTGCGTCAATAAGACGACCACATCACGAACCAGATTTGGGAAGGAAACGAGAGAGTGCTCCGGCCATGACACCATTCAATCTGGATTTTGAAACATACAGATTTGATTGACCCTAGAGTCAGAATGTTAATTGATCAAACTAGTTTTGGCCACGTTTTGAAAGTTGATAACATGAACATTAACAACCTCATGGTAACAGTACTTTGTGAAAGGTGGAGGATTGAAACTCACACCTTCCACGTGCCACTAGGCGAAACAAATGTCACCCTGGAGGATGTTTCACTCCAATTGGGGGTTCCAATAGATGGCGAACTCGTCACCGGTTCTAGTTTTGGAAACCTGCTGGAATTGTGCCAAGAATTATTGGGGGACATTCCACCCGAAAATATGTTCATAGGGAACCGGATAAAGTTGTCGTGGCTAAATAGCAGATTCTGGGAATTACCAGCGGACGCCAACCTAGGAACAATTGGACAGTATGCACGCGCTCACATCTTGATACTAATTGACACTATGTTGATGCCAGATACATAAGCTAGTCTCGTGCATTTTATGTATTTGCCATTGTTAAGATATTTGGCTCATGTTTCAAACTTTAGTTGAAGATTCGTAGTGTTGACATGTTTGTATCATACACTAGATCATGATATTAAGTTTCAACAAGATAACATTGGTAGATGTATGTTACTGTTGCAGTGTTGGGCGTGGGAGAGATCCTCATGTATCTCTCCAGAAATACAAACACTCACGGATGACGAGATTGTGACTGGCCTTGCGTTCCCCCTAAGCATGAGGTGGTGTCGACAAAGACGTTCTGTCTTCCATGACCAAATAACCGTGGTTGTGTTCCGGAAAAAAATTGATAAAATTCAACCAAAACAGATTCATTATCACCAGTGCACTACTAATTTGTACAAAGCGAATTTGTACAAATAAATTAGTAGTGCACTGGTGATAATGAACCTGTTTTGGTTGAATTTTATCAAAGTTTTTGCGGAACTAAACCACAGTTGTTTGGTCATGGAAGACAAAACGTGTTTGTCGACACGACCTCACGCTTAGGGGGAATGCAAGGCCAGTCACAATCTCGTCATCCGTGAGTGTTTGTATTTCTGAAGAGATACATGAGAATCTCTCCCACGCCCAACACTACAACAGTAACATGCATCCACCAATGTTGTCTTGTTGAAGCTTAGTACCGTAATCCAATGCACGATACAAACATGCCAACACTGCGGATCCCCAACTAAAGTTTGAAACATGAGCCAAGTCTCTTAACAATGGCAAATACATAAAATGCACGAGACTAGCTGATGTATCTGGCATCAACATACTGCCAATTAGTATCAAGATGTGAGCGCGTGCATACTGTCCAATTGTTCCTAGGTTGGCGTCCGTTGGTAATTCCCGAAATTTGCTATTTAGCCATGACAACTTTATCAATTTCCCTGTGAACATATTTTCGGGTGGAATGTCCCCTAATAATTCTTGGCACAATTTCAACAGGTTTCCAGAACTAGAATCGGTAACGAGTTCGCCATCTATTGGCACCCCCAATTGGAGTGAAACATCCTCCAGGGTGACATTTGTTTCACCTAGTGGTATGTGGAAGGTGTGAGTTTCAATTCTTCACCTTTCACAAAGCACTGTTACCATGAGGTGGTTAATCTCCATATTATCAACTTTCAAAACGTGGCCAAAACCAGTTTGATCAATTAACATTCTAACCCTATGGTCAATCAGATCTGTATGTTTCAAAATCCAGATTGAATGGCGTCTTGGCTGTAGCACTTTCTCGTTTCATTCCCAAATCTGGTTTGTGATGTGGTCGTCGTGATGATGCAAGACTGACATGTTTGTTGGAAGGTTGTTATTTTCAGTCACAATGAACTACGTAAAAGAAGATGAAAACATTAACAAAATATCTTTTAAACTTAATCAATAAGAATCATACACAAAAATAAATTCATAAATTTGACCAAACCTGTGAGATTGACGAGTGAGAATTTTTTGTTATTGTGCTGCAATTCCAAATACAAATGCAAAGATATGAAGCCTTCTTTGATGTGAAGTTAGTGCTGCACCAACCATGCCTATTTAAACAACTATATCAACTATTCATTCACATGGGTACATTTTTTTTCTTTTCTCTCTTTCTCTCACGTAAAGCATAACTTCTCTCACTCATGACTACCTATTCTACTCTACCGTGCATGCATACCCCCACACGCCTTCTTCTCTTGACCGCACATAACTTTTTCTTCAATAATAGTGGTCTGAAAGATTCCCATCATAATTCTCAATGTTGCAGGTAATGTGAATACAGAGGAAGAGAATAAAAGCAAGCATGAATTTTGAATAACATGTGTGAAGAAATGTGAATTTGGAATAATAATATGGCAGCTTTGAAGTAGAAATGGTGCAGCAGACGTGCATGGAATCACATTGAAGCATGGGAATATAAACATGTAAGAAGAAAACGCAGGGGCCCAACGTTTTTCATTTACAAAACGTCTTGGGACCAAACGTTTTCAAATTAGAAAATGTGAGGGGGTAGACGTTTTCTAGTAGAAAACGTATGGGGTGAAGTTTTCCATATGAAAACGTGTGGGGGCTGGGCGTTTTCAAAGTGAAAACGTTTTGGGGTAGCACGTTTTTAGGTTTTAATTTTTTTTCCTATTCGCACCCCAACCCATTATTTCGGTTCCGGATACTCGTACGCTTTTCGTAAATAATGCTATATCAACCTCCTTCAAGTCCTTTTATATACAATAACACCACCATTTGTTTTGTACCAATTTTTCTTTGCATACACCACTCGCTTCACATCTCAAACCTCTTACAATACATTTCCATACCAACGTTAAAATAATGAGTTCATGGAATTATGGAGTATCTTCTTCGTCTAATCCAATCGAAGACAAGCCTGTCATTCCAGACATCGTGGACGGGTTTACTTCTGATGATTTTGATAAAGACAATCCACACGATCAAGAAATTGTTCCAGTCCCTACTATGGATTACAATCCATATGGGGAAGTCGAACTGCGGGAACAGATGCACTTCGATTCAAAAGAGATAACAATGTCTTCAATAAAACATGATCACATCACCAATGGATATAGCTTCAATGTTTTAGAATCGAAACCCCATCTTTACGTTGCATGATGCATCCATTACAATGATGGATGTCAATGGTGTTTGAGGGCTTGTAACAGTAAAATCAGACATCATTAGGAAATCAAGTTCATTGACGTTAGACATACATGTTTCTCTACTTTAATTTCACAGGATCACTGCAATCTGGATTCCACTCAAATTGCTTCCATTGTTTTTCATTTGGTCCTGACAAACCCAATCATTCACATCAAAAGCTTGGTCGTAGACATAAAAAGTCGTTACGGATATACGGTGAGATATAGAAGACCATGGATAGCGAAAGAAAAAACAATTACCATGGAGTATGGCTATTGGGACCAATCTTATAATGAAGTTCCCAGATGGTTACAACCTACCCAACAGACAAATCCTGGGACAATTTTCCAACTTTCTGGTCCTCCAGTTAATGTTGATGTTGAGGATGCGACATCCAAATACATTATGGAACGTTGCTTCTGGGCATTTGGACCATGCATTGAAGGTTTTAAGTATTCTAAACCTGTTGTTCAAGTCGATGGAACTTTTTTAATAGGCAGATATCATGTCACCTTGCTAACTACAATTGCTTAGGATGGAAATAGAAACATATTTCCTTTGGCATTTGCAATAGTAGAAGGTGAGACAAAAGAGACATTGCTTTGGTTTTTTCAACTACTACGAGAGCACGTAACTCCTCAACCAAATCTATGCCTAATTACTAATAGAGGCAAGGACATTTTGTCAGCCTTACGCTCGAAAGAAGTTGACTGGGAATCAGACAATCTTCACTCTGTCTACTGCATACGTTATTTGGCTTCCAACTTCAACAACAGGTTCAAAAATGCAGATCTCAAGAAAGATTTCCTTAACTTGAGTACGACATTTTCCTAACCTTACATTCCACATGCATAAATTTTTCCCTTCAAACGAAAAATTATTTCATTTAATTTTATATTTCTTTTTCACAGCTTACGAAGTAAAATAACCTACAATGCAAGCAAAACTTTCAGCTATGAGGTCCCAATTCCAGCAAGGAGTAGCTTGAATTGATAAAATCCCCTTACATAACTAGTCTCAGGCTTATGATGGGGGGCGGAGGTACACCCGCATGACAACAAACTTGGCGGAGTGCATGAACTCTATGCTTAAGGGGGCTCGATCATTACCTATTTGTGCACTATTAAAAATAACATTTCAAAACATAAATGCTTGGTTTGTTGAACGTGGCTTGAAGGCATACTCTATGTTAAGAGCTGGTCATCAATATCTAGAAGACGTCATTGCTTTGCTCCAACAAAATCACTAAAAATTCGCATATTGTCATGTTCAACGCTACGATCGAGATAATTATGAATTCGAGGTGCAAGAGATATCGACCCCCTATCAATATAGCAAAAACAAATCTCATTCACTGTCAGATTAAATGATTGGTGGTGTGATTGTGGTCACTTCCAAGCTAGTCGGCTATCGTGTCATCACGTCATAACTGTTTGTTCTTTTGCTCATATGCCACTTACAAATTTTATTGATCTAGTTTACAACCTTAATTACATAAATAAGGCTTATCAAGTCCAATTTCACCCACTACGAAATGAGGACTGTTGGTCAACATATACAAGTCCTAATTTCATTCAAGACCCACAAACTAGGTGCAAGGCTTTCAAATGACCAACAACGACAAGGATCCATAACAAAATGGATCAACTGATTACAGAGAAACCAATAAAATGTTCTTATTTTCAGACTGAGGGTCATCATAGGAGCCAATGCCCATTTCACCAATAATTTGTTCATTTTTAATTTCAATGAATTTACTTTTCAATTACATAAATAAACCTTATGACTACCATATGTTATGCGTTCATCCACTACAATTTCATATACTTTATTCTCTGATGGACGATAAAACTCTATAAAATCAATAAAAATTATTATGATTGCCTTTGAATCCAATTCAAATTTAATCAAACTTTTTTTTTTTAAATTGCGACTGTAATTGATTATAATACCTATGTAATCGATTACATTAAACCCAGAAATACTGCAACGCATGCAGTAATCGATTACATAGGAAGGTAATCGATTACAAATAGAAAAACGTTCCCCCTGCACGATTTCAAGTGAAAACGTGCTACCCCCACAATTTCTTATTTAAAGTCGTCCTCCCACACGATTTCATCCATTGACCATATTTGACCCAAAAACGCATGGGACCTAACGATTTCTTCATGAGAAAATATCAAGCCCCACACATTTTGCCTATAATTGTAATTTTTTAAAATAATGCCTATTCCCGTAATTAGGCCAACTGAATTGCCTGGTAAAAAAAAACCCCGAAAATTGTCATCAATTCCCTAACAGATTAATCACAAAAAGATTATTCTTATCGTAATTTCTAATAAGTTTATACCTACCATTATATTTTCATTATATTATCAAACAATACAATAATTTCATACTTATAACTTTTAAAATTAACTTTTTATCCAAGTGTTGAATCAATACTACTAAGTAAAAGTTTTATAATTGAAAAATTAAATATACTTTTTAATTGTTAAATTCTTATAAATAATTATGGTTCTAACTAACACTTGATAGGTTTTTTTTGTTCTTCAGCAGAAACAGAGTCCGTAGTGATTAATGTTTTGGAAAAGAAAGTGACACTTACTTTCAAATCAGCATCTATGGGGAAAGTTAGCACTCGACAAATTACTCAGATCAACAAGAATTCACTCCCCAAAATTGCCATCATCAAACGGATCTTTCGTTCTTCCCGGTGCTTGAACAAATATTCATAATATTTTTGTAGATTCATTTCACAATGTACAGATAAAAATTTGTGGGTTCATGATTCAATTACTTTGCTGATTGCATAATGAGTTTGACACAGATGAAGTGTATTCATCACTCAATCTGATTGCGATTTCTTTATTAAATGTATAGAAATTATCACTAATTTTTTATTCAAATAGGACCTCATTCAACTTTTTATTCTAATACTTTTTTCTGTCTTGTGGGTTGAAATTAGGTCACATAAAGCTTAAATCGTTTTTTTTCTTTTAGAATAATCATCCTTTTTGCGTACCTTGTTCATGTGCATGTGCCTTTATACAATATTAGCATATATTACTAATTTCTTGAATCGATTTGGTTAGAATCAATGTATTGTTGGTGTTCACAGTTTGGTTAAGATTTTGGTATGAAAAGAAATTTCAGTGGATTAAAAAAACATAATGATGATGATTTAGTATTATTAGATATTGTCTCATTTGGAGTTTGGAAATCTTGTTAGAGTTTTCTTTTATTAAAAGTTACATAAAAAGGTTGGAGGAGGAAAATGTATTTAAAAATTATGTTTGAGTTCGACTCTTAAATAATGTGAGATTATTGAGTGTATCGAAAGAAACTCTAATTCAAAGATTAAGGAAGTTTTCTTTCGCACAAATATTGTTAATGTTCTGACCTCAAATTTTTAAATTACTTTTGATCTTGACTCTTAAGTAATGTAAGACTATTAAGGTATCAAAGCAAATCTCCACTTGATGGCTAAAAGAGTTTTCCTTCCCAAATATGATAATTTAAATAGATTTTCCTTTTACAATCATCTTAGACATTTTCTTCCATATGAAACACTTTTAAGAACCAAATCAGAAGATGATTGAGTTACATATAATACTTTAGATGCACTAAATAATTCTAAGAGTGTTATCCCAATAGACTTAAGATCAAAACATAAACCATTTGATAATTTTAAAAAATATAAGCACTTCCAGATTTAATAGTTTGTATAGTTTCTATATTTAGATGATTTTTATAATATAATCTCTCACATTAAATTTACATATTGAAACAAGTCAACAATATTATTTGTACATTTAAATATATAACTTGTGTAAGTCATAAATAGCACCTTGCGATTGGGTAAAGGTCACAACTTTCTACAAAAAAGGCAACAAAAGTATAGTTTGTTTATATGTGAGGTGTTGCTTTAATGCTGTTTATCAAATAACTTAGGAAACAAATAAAGAGATTCTTTGGAGATTTTATTAGCATTGTTCAAAAGGGTATGCAAAGCATGTGCATGAAGAGATGCTTCCCCTTGCCATGTTGTTTTCAAATGAATTAAGTGTAAAGGCAAAGTGAAGGATAAAAGGTCTTATAACACAAACAACTACCTTATATAGCTTAGTCCAACTCCATGTGGAATCAGATTCCATCACAAAAATACACAATAAAAATGAATATGAATATGAATATAAGTTGATCCAAGATCACCATCATATTCATAATTTCATGTTTCATATTCTTTTGCACTCTACAAACTTCTTTTTCATTTGCCTTTTGGCTCATCCTAAGTAAAAATCAATCGTGGGTTCCATCAATTCCCACCCCATGTCGGAAAAGGTAAGTTTTTGTTTTACCCCACAAAAAAATTATTCAGTTTTTAGGTCAAGTGGTTTTCTTGGTTTTTTAATGTTGTTTATACAAATGCAGTATTGTTGCATGATCATGAGAATCAACGTCGACTGCAATTCTTGTTGCAGAAAATTAAGGAGAATCATTCTACGGATGAAAGGTAAATGACTTAAATGAATGCTGTAAATTAATTATCATTTTTTTATTATTATCACTAAATAATATATATTCATTCAGCATGTGTGGTGACTTTTATACTTCAAGGCTTCAATATTTTTAATCTTTAAAGTATTTTTTTCTATCTTTTAAATTAAATTTAGAAGATTCATTTTAGAAGATAAAATAAACAAGGATTAAATATGGTTTTGGTTCTTCAACTTTTAGTAAAAATTGCAATTAGTCTCTCTTGGAAACTTTGAACCAATTTAGTCTCTCAACTATGTAAATGCGTCGATTTAGTCATTTTAACAAAAATTTATTAAATTTATTTGATATTTCAAACACATTTCAGTATAATATTTTAGTTTGTTTACACCGTATGACACATTTTCGCATTAATGTTACCTGAGAAACACGTTTGAAACGTCAAATAAACTTAAAAAACGACGAGGGACTAAATTAATTCAAGTTTTTAAGAAGGACTAATTTTAATTTTCACTAAAAATTGAAGGACAAAAACATATTTAACCCAACAAACAGTAGCCCATCAATTATATTTACAATATCAACATTTTTCAAAATATAACGAGATTAAATATATATTAACAAACTCCAAAACCAATTATTATCCATACTTAAGAGTTACCACTTTTCATAATTTACTAACTCTTTGTTAATTTCTTATAAGGGATTGAAAATATAATTTTGAAAATTGAAAGAATCGAGGATTTTCTTTTAAACTTATTTATACCAAACTTGAAGTATCACCACTTTTTTTTTTCTTTACAACAATTAATTTCAAATTAAAATCCATGATATTTTTAGATTGGTAATGCACATATATTAAAGTCTTGCTATTACTAAAGAAAAGATGAAATGTTTTAACATCCACTTTGTTATTTGATATTGAAGTAATAGAGAACCATTTGATAGAGAAGCAGCAGCGTAGGGTATGTGTGTTTGGCAGATTTGAACCTGCTGATGTTGCAATAAAGATAAAGAAGAAGATGAACAGAAGAGTTGAGATCCTTGAAGTTCAAGAAATGGAAGCTGAAGTTGAAAACGAAGGAGAATAGAAAGCAGATAGAAGAGAGAATAATAACAACCATGCCATGCATGAGACAGTGTATATAATAGGTTAATTACTTGCAAATGTGGTTGCTTCTCAAACTGTACTTCAAAATTGAAGTTGTTGAATTTGAAGGAGCTAAAATAGGATAATTAAAAAAAGATAAACCATTTGCATGTATAATTCTTGGATTTTTTTTTTTTTTTTTAAAATAAGTGGTAATAAGAAGGTGTTTATTGCACTATTTATGTGATACTATATATTGACATGGTGGAGAGACCAGATAACTAATCTGAGTAATTATTGTAAACATTAAAATTGAAAATAATTTTATTTAGTTTCATTTATTTTAAAAGAAATAATGATATTTTGACACCAATGTTTTTTACTCTCATTTCACATTAATTACAATGCCTTTCTTTCTCTTTTTCATTTCCTTTAAAATTACAAAAATTCACTTTTGTTTAGATAATTTTATCCCTACAAAGGATTGTCAAATGGTGATAACCGATGTCAAATAACCTTTTTTCTTTTCAAATTCTTTGAAGTTAAGGAATCAATTTTAAAGAGTTGTCTATCATGAGATAATATAAAAATAGAAAATATTTATTTATGTCATTACAAGAAAATAACGAATTTGCGATGAAATAATTCCTAGTTAATCCCTCGCAAAATGATTTTGCGAGAGATTAGTTATAGATTATTTCGTAAACAAATCATAGGTGCCTAAATAGCGAGTAGAGATGTCAAAATGGGTTTTAACCTGTGAGTCAACCCGGCTCACCATGGGTTCGAGCCGGGTTGGGTTGAGAAAAATTCAATTTTTTCAAAAGTGGGTTGAACTCAACCCGACTTACTTAACCCACGGGTTAAACGGGTTCGAGTCAGGTTGAAGGTGGGTTGGCCCACTTAACCCACCAACATTTTTTTACAATTTTTTTACAATTTTTTTTTAATTTTCTTTTAATTTTTTTTTAATAATTATTTACTACTCCTATTATATTTGTTCACAATTTCATATTTTTAAATGCTAGAATGTTGCTTAATTATATTTGAATAGTTTGAATGTTTAATTAATTTGATTGTCAAGTTATATATATGTTGATACTTTAATCTTTAACTATAATATTTATAGTAAATTACTCAAGTAACCAACCGTCTTATAAACAATTTTTTCTAAATTAGCATGAAAAAAATGTATAGTTTTTTATTTATATTTTGTTGAATAGCATGAAAGAAAATTTGTAATATTAGCCATGCTTTCTTAGACTAATGGATAATTTCTTGGAAATAATTCTTCATATATTGGTGGTGAGCATGATCAAAACATTGATTCTTGATTTTACTATGATTGTCATCTCATGGGTTACTTAAAAATTTATTTAAATATTTGAATACAAAAAAAAAATTAGGTGAGTTGGTAAGCCAACCTACTTAACCCACCAACCCGTGGTGGGTTGAGCCGGGTTACAAAATTTCTAGCTCACCAGAAAGTGAGCCGGGTTTGGTTCACTCATTTTCAACCCGGCTCGTGGTGAGCCAACCCGTGTGAGCCGATTGGCTCACTTTGACATGTCTAATAGCAAGGGAATTATTCCCTCACTATTGCTCACAATTTTCATAGCAAATCACTATTTAAAGCCTCGATAATGAATTAAAAGAAAACATGTTAATATCCACAACAAATCTCTTGCTAACCCGTAACACATTTTATCCTTAATTAATCCCTAACAAATTTTATCCTTACCTAATCATTAGTTGATTCATAGCAAATTTTATTCATAGGTAATCCCTAGTTGATTCGTAGCAAAATTTTATCCCTAAATGATCCATAACAGATTTTATCCCTAGCTAATTCGTAGCAGAGTTTATCCCTAACTAATTCCTAGCTGATCCGTACCAAATTTTATCCCTAGTTGTTCCATAGCAAATTTTATCCCTAACTAATTCGTAGTAGATTTTATCTCTAACTAATCCCTAGTTAATCCATAACAAATTGTAACAACTTATCCCTAGCTAATTCGTAGCAAAATCATAGCAAATTACATCATTTAAATCTACCAAATTGTTCCATGTTATTATTTGTATCTTATAAAATGAATTTAATAAATATAATGGTGATGAATTTGTATCTTAATGAATTTGCACCCATTAATAAATATAATGGGTAACCAAACAAAGACGTTACCTATTCGGTACCTTGTCATTGAAGCCAACACATCTTACAAAATCTTATTGGGAAGACCTTCCTTAAATACATTGGGATCCATGGTGTCTACCCTTCACCCCGTAATGAAGTTCCCATCAGCATTCGAAGACATAGTCACCATGCATAGGATCAAAAGGTGGCAAGTGAATGTTACATAGCACCTTTATGGCTCTCGAGCCTTGTCTTAAAAATCAATAATGTGGAACATACACCTGGTAGCATAACCACCATGATAGGTGAAGACTTGGGTCCCTGGATAGGGAGTGACGAACGAATATAACCAGTGGGAGAAATGAAAGAATTTACTCTCCCAGAAGGAAGAAGTTTGATGGTAGAATCCACGATGGTCGAAGAGGATGAAGAAAAAATGGGCTGAGCCTTGATGTATAAGGCATACATGTTTGCCTGGACAATCATGGACCTCCCAGGGACCCAAAGATTGCTTCATCATCTTCCATGAGGCCCACCCCGTGTCACTGAAGAAGAGGAAATTAAGAGCAGAAATACGACATGCGATTAAGGTTGAAGCCGCCAAACTCTTAGATGTCGGGTTCGTCGAAGAAGCCCATTACACAACCTGGCTCGCCAATGTCATACTTGTGAAAAATTCAACAAAAAATGGCAAATATGTGTGGATTACAATGATTTAAACAAAATGTGCCCCAAGGACGCTGATAACATTATCGTTGACGCGATCAAATTAATACTACTTATTTATAACAACTTCAGTATTATTTAGAAAGTAGTAAACAAAATAGAAATGGTAAAGTAACTAAAAGTCGTCTCCCAATGAACACAAAATTGCTTTTTAACAAATTAGTTCTTATAAAGACTATACAAAAGAGTTAGTCAAATTATAAGAGGATTAAGGTAAATGAAAGAAAGAAATAGAATTGAAAAGAGATAAAAACAATAGTAAGAAAATAGGTTGATTCCACTGCTTTTTCAAAATAGGATTCATCATTGGTTTCCTAAAGGTTATTGTTATTGATTTTTTGTTTAAGATTTCAAATTAATCAATGTAACTTCTCAATTAATTTATTGGCGTCCTCACTATTAATCAAAGTAACTTCTCAATCAAAAGCACGAACTTTATAGATTAATCATAGTAAATTTAACCAATAACTTCTTAATTAAATATTACTAATAATAATCATGTCTGTTCTTTTAGAACTTATATATAGTAAAAAGCTAATTATCGAAAGTAACTTTTGATTAATTTTAATCAAGGTTTTCAGTTTTAATCAAAGTAATTTCTCAATTATTAGTAAAAACCCCCATTCAATCATATGAAAATTTCTAAATTTAATTAAAGTAACTTATCAATTAAAATTTAAAAATCCTTGGACTCATATGATTGTTATGTTATATAGACTTAACACTGTGTCAACTTGTTACAATGTAAAAATCAGTACTTTTACTATTAAGAACCAAAAGGCATAGATGAAACAACAAGAATCAAAAGAATAAACAAATTTATTCATCTAACCTCATAATCCAGTTAAGAAATTACAGTGGAACTAACCCTTGAAGCTTAACCCTCCATGGAATGCAAAATAAAATAAAAATAGAAGAAGAGATAGTAGAGATGGATGATGAAATTAGGCCCCCTAAAGGGTTCCTAAACTCCGAAATGTCGAGCTTCCTCTTTCTATCTCCTCTTAGTCTCTTTATATAGGACTTGGACTAGGCTTTTATGTTACTAAAATCTCTCAAATATCTTCTAAAATAAAGATAAAGATAAATATCATTTATCTTTATAGTGATTATGAATATTTAAAAATATTTGGAGAGATATAGACTATTTGACAAATATAGTTGGTTGATAATATTAGTATCTCATATAATTAAATAAATAAATTATTTAAAGATATTTGATAAATTATCACCAACTAATATTTGCATTACTTTTCCCAAATCAATCATTTGTAACCTCCTCCAATTATCTTCTAAATAATACAATATCTTCAAGATATATTTGTTTGTTATAGAGATCTTAAAAGATTTAAGAAGATCTTGCATATTTAAAAAGATTTAGTAGTTATTATCTTTTGATATTTTATGATATAATTAAATAAGATTATTTAAAAACATCAAATAAAATATCTAAAAATATATTTTTCCCAAATTATCTTTTATCATGAATATTTATGAATTATCAAAGCCTTTTTTCTGGAAAAACATAGAGAAACCCGTAAGGTCCAATTTTTATTGCTCGTTCCCTCTTCTTAGCTTAGCCAAACTTCTTCACTTTTTCAAGCTTTTCTTGCCTTCTTCATGCAATGCTAGACTTGTATTTTTGTGACTTTGATAATTTTGTATTCTTTGATTTATCTTTAAGGTGTCATAAAACTTTAATCAATTTTTAACATGTTTTTGTATCTCATGCACAATAAACCCAATTATAAAAAAATCTCAATTAAATCAATTTTTAAGAACAAAAATTCAATTAAATCCCCAAAATTAAATATTAAATGAGGGCAAAAATATAAACTCCTCATACGCCTACCCTCTATCCCATATAGACCAACTTTTTGACAAAGCTGCCAACTACAAAATCTTGAGTTTCTTAGATTCCTATTCCGGATACAATCAGATCCTAATGGCAGAGTCAAACATGCTTAAAATAACTTTTATCACGGAGGAAACTAACTATTATTACAAGGTCATGGCCTTTGGCGTTAAGAATGTCGGGGCTAGTAATCAACGTCTAATGGATAAGGTCTTCAAACACCTTATTGATAGGAGCGTAAAAGTGTATGTGGATGATATTGTAGTCATGTCCCCCACCTTAACACAACATTCCCAAGATTTGGCCGAGGTGTCTTCGACCTTAAGAGCTTACAATTTGCGCCTTCACTCGGATAAATGTGTCTTCGGGGTGGACGATGGTAAATTTCTAGGATTTATGCTAACCCAAAAGGGAATCGAAGCAAATCCAGAAAAATGTCAAGTAATCATTGGAATGAGAAGCCCCGACAACATTAAAGAGGTACAACACCTCATAGGTCGACTTAAGATAATATCATGGTTATTACCACGTTTAGCAAACAAAACACAACCAATGATCAAGCTCCTAAAGAAGTCAATTGTCTTTATCTGGGGAACGAAATGTCAAGAAAGATTCGATAAGTTGAAACAGATACTTACATCCCTTCCCGTATTATGCAAGTCAGATACCACTTTGACCCTAGTTGTATACATCACCACAATCGAGGACGCAGTAAGCGTGACCCTCGTCCAACACAAGGAGGGGAAGTAACACCAATGTATTTCGTTAGCAAAACCCTACAGGACCCAGAAACACAGTATCAAATGGTCGAGAAAGTGGCCCTTTCTCTTGTCACCACAGTCAGAAGATTGAGACCATACTTCTAGAATCATCATGTCATCGTTAAAATAGATTACCCCACCCAGAAGATATTATAGAAACCTGACTTGATAGGAAGGATGTCCTCGTGGTTCGTAGAACTATTCGAGTTTAATATTCAGTATGAACCCAAAGGACCGATAAAAGCCCAATGTCTGGCAGATGTTGCAAGCAAATTACAGGGACAACATATGCCATAAAAAGAGTGGTGGACACTATATGTTGATGGGTCATCAAACCCAAAAGAAGCAGGGGCTTAATGGTATTAGAAGGACCTAATCATGTGTGTTGATAGAAAACTCCCTACACTTTGGGTTCAAAACATCAAGTAATCAAGCAGAGTATGAAGCCATCATTACCGAGTTAACATTAGCCAAAGAAGTGGGAGTGTAAAGAGTGATGTGTCAAATGGATTCCAGACTTACTGTAGGCCATTTAAACAACGAGTACCAAGTCAAAGACCTCTTTTTGCTTCAATATTATCGTTTGGTTCGTAACATAGTGGATGATTTTGATGAAATAAAAGTAGATCATGTGCCAAGAGGGGACAACATTAAAGCCAATGTACTATCAAAGCTGGCTAGTACCAAAAAGAAGGGGAAATATAGATCCTTACTCTAGCAAACCTTGTCGACCCTTTCCACTTATAAAACTAACACATGCATGAACATTGATAGCGACAGAGAAACATGGATGGACCCGTACATCTGTTACCTTGAAACTAAAAATATACCAAACTCAAAAGACAGCAAATGGGTAAGAAAGGCAACATGATATACCCTAGTAGGTGAAGAACTATACAAGAGGGGCTTCAACCATGCATTATGAAATGTTCACAAAGAAACAAGCGAAATATGTTATAAGGAAATACATGAAGGGATATGTGAGAACCATTATAGATCTCGGAGCATGGCCACTCGAATCATGTGAGCTGGATACTTTTGTCCAACGATGGAAGCAGACTGCAACCATTATGTCAAGAAGTGTGTGCCTAGTTAGAACCACCAATTGTTTTACAACTTCTTTTATTTGATAACGAATCGAAGGAGAGCAATAACTATGAAAATCATATTAGAATATATAATATGATGTTTGCATTTACGTCACCTGAAGCAAAAGTTGATACAACTTTTAACAATGGAAAAGGACCCCCTAATTTACGAATCCAAAGTCAATCTTGTCATAGAATAGGGAGGCTTTTACCACTACTAGGAGGGCTTCCAAAGTTTTCCCAACTTTATATTTACGACACTGAAAATAATATTCAAAATATGATGCAATCTTTAAGGTACATCACTATTTTTCTTCTACTATTGTAAATCCAACCCAATAAGTACTCATTGAATTGTTTACGCTTTTCAGAAATCAAGAAAATATTGATTTAGAAATTGTCACAAAATAACAAAGATGCTAGATGACTTTAATGTTCATGCCAAATCATTTAGAATGGCAATGGATAGATACCAACACTAGCATTTGATGACTTGAAACTGAGATTTATTGTAGACATGACTAAAGATGCAAAGGTATATAATGGCCCCAATGTTTCAGAAGTAGCAACTCTCATAGTCGATGAAGTAGACACTGTTTTACCTAGAGGCATCTTAATGAAAAACCGATCTGGCAAAATACAAAGAATAAATGAATTGCACACCAATTATTTAAGATTTCAATATCCTTTACTCTTTCCATATGGGGAGGATGGTTATAGATATGATGTTAATCATTATGATAATTCAGGATTCAACAACAAGAAAAGGATCCGACTAACAATTAGGGAATGAATCTGTTTCAAATTAGAAATAAGACACTCAAAAGCCTTAACTTTGCTTAGATCTAGACAATTGTTTCAACAATTCATTGTTGATGGATATACAATGATGAAGTCTAAAAGATTATCATTCATTAAATATAATCATTAAAAGTTAAAAGTTGACAAATATACTAACCTCTATGAAGCATACAACACACAAAATCAAGGCTCACATAAAGGAAAAAAGGGTTCTTCCTTCATCTTTTATCGGTAACAGAAGATTCATGGACCAACTATATTTTGATGGAATGACAATTTGTAGTTATATAGGATTCCCAGATCTTTTTATAACTTTCACATGCAATCCTAAATGGCAAGAAATAATTACTGGCCAATTAAAGTTATCACCAACAAACCAACCAACTATAGTTTCAAGGGTCTTCAAAATAAATTTTGAATAACTTCTAACAGACTTAACTTGGGATCATTTATTGGGGAAAACTATTACATGTAAGTCGTACCTTTAAAATCATAATTCTTCAATAATTTTTTCTATGAAAATAAAGGTTTTATGTTTCATTTGCAGTCATGCATACTATAAGCGTGATCTACCTCATGCACACTTGTTGATCTTTTTGCATCCCACTAGAAAAACTGCAAAGGAAATTGATAGGGTAATGTCTATTGAAATCGTTTGTTCAATAAATAATCGAGAATAACATCAATGTGTTTAAGATAACATGATTCACGGTCCATGTGGAACAACAAACAAATCACTACCTTGCATGAAAAATGGAAAATGCTCATAGTTATATCCAAAAAAAAATTCAAGGCACCATTACCATATTAGAAGGAAATTATTGTTGTTATGTAGAAGGAGCAATTATCAAATATAACTAAGAATGGTGTTTCCTTAGACAATTGTTTTGTGATTCCTTACAACCTATAATTGTTGTTGAAGTACCAAACACATATAAATGTTGAATGGTGTAATCATAGTACTTCAATGAAGTACTTATTCAAATACATCAACAAGGGTTATGAAAGAATAACAACTACCATAATTCCAAATGAAAATGAATCCTTTTTTAACAAAGAACCAATAGATGAAATCAAACAATATCTTGATTGCAGATACGTATCTCCATGTGAACCATGCTAGAGAATACTTTTGTTTCATATTCATAGAATAAATCTAGTAGTAGAAAGACTATCTTTCCATGTTCCAGGAGAACAAACAATCTACTTTAAGGATGACAACCAAATTGATGATATCATGGCAAAGCCAACAATTTTAGAATCAATGTTTACATGTTGGATGGAATGTAATAAAAAATACCAAGAAGCAAGACAATTAACATATGTTGATTTATTTGGGTGCCTCCAAGTACTGGTGAAGTATTTTATCTAAGATGAATGCTAAGTATCATAAAAGGCCTAACATCTTACATAGATATCAGAACACTTAACAATGTAGTATATTATACATTTAGAGAAGCTTGCTTAGCTTTAGGTATCTTAGTAGATGCAAAATATGTGGAAGTTATAAAAGAAGCCAAAGATTGGAGTTCTGGACATTATCTAAGAAAACTATTTGTTACCATTATGTTATCTAATAGTGTTAATCAACCGGAAGAACTTTGGACAAAACTTAGGGGTGTCTGGCAGATGGAATTCTATACCGAGAGAGAAATACAATAGGATTTCTAGGTAATCTCCATTCAATAATAGTTATAACTTTATCCATAACATGAGCACATCATTTATGTCTTGAAGCACTAACAAACTATTATCCTAAATTGTTTTTTTTATAAGAACTAAATATTAGTACATAAGTCCTACAAAATCTAACTTTACTAAAGATAGAAAAATTGTTGCAATCTAACAAAAGCAATTTAAAATTCTATCCAACAATGCCATACCCAAACGACTTTCTTACATAAAATTGTGGAAATAGATTCATATATGCATAATTGAATAATAACATTGGTGACCATCGAGATTTATTTCAATCAAACTTCAAATTCATGACAAGTTAAGGATTATTATCCCTTCTTACTGTTGGAATTTAAACCAAAATTACACTATTTAAGAAGTTTCAATAACAATTCTATTATAGGTGAACATAATCTTTTTTTTAAAAAAGATCAACCAGGTAGTCATTAATAAACAAGGAGGTGAGTTCTTTCTGTATGGCTATGGAGGAATAGGAAAAATTTTCATGTGGAAAACCCTGTTATCGACATTACGATCTAAAGGTAAAATTGTATTCAAGGTAGCTTCAAGTGCAATTACTTTCTCTATTATTATTATTAGGGGGAAGAACATCACATTCTAAATTCAAAATACCAACTCCAACACTAGAAAAATCGGTTTGTAACATTGAACAAGGATTTAAAGCGTCAGAGTTGTTAAAGAAAGTCGAGCTTATTATTTAGGATGAAGCTCCAATGACACACAAATTTTGTTTTAAAGCTTTAAATAGAACTCTGAAAGACATAATGAACTGTATGACAAAACCAAATTTAGGTTTTGGAGGAAAAGTCATAGTATTCGGAGGTGACTTTAGGCAAATTCTACCTATTATACTTGGAGGGACTAGATCTGATATTGTCCATGCCACAATTATTGTCTCTTATCTATAGGACCACTTTCAAGTGTTAACATTGACCAAAAATATGTGTTTGCTAAAAGAAGTACTACAAACCAGTATTGCATCCAAGATTCAAGAATTATCAAATTGGATACTTAAAATTGATGATGGTAAGTTACTAGAACCTAACAACAACTTAGTAGAAGTTGAAATACGGAAAAAAATTCCAATTTTAGAGTTCAATGATCCTATACAAGCCATTGTGTCAACCACCTATCCAAATTTAATACAGAACTACACATATGAGTCCTTTTTTAAGTGTATAGCAATATTGACAAGCAGAATTGAGATAGTAAATGAAATCAATTAATATATGTCATCCTTAATTCCAGGTATATAAATTCATATCTTAAACCCAAATCTTAAATCAAACATTGTAGGTTTGAAATGGTGATTTTAGCCAAGAAAAGAGGGGGGGTTGAATTGACTATTTAAAACTTTTTCGAAAGGATAAAACTCTTTTCAATTGAATCAAATAGACTGGAAAGTTAGAATGGAAAAGTTGCATACCAGTACACTTTCAATCGGTCAAAAAATAAAACAACAATCTTTTACATACAAGACTTGTTCCAATCAATATTTCTAACTATTATACAACCTCAGATTACACAAGAACGTATTAAAACATAACAAAGAGTGGATTACTTGATTTTCTTGAGTTTTAAAGTGATTCAAAGTGAGTGAGATGAGGGAAAGAGAATTACACAGTTGTTTTTATACTGGTTCACTCAATCACATAGCTACATCCAATTTACCAGGACAACCTAAGCCTGGTTTCCACTATATTCAAAAGTTTTACAAATCAAACACCAAGATTAGACTTTTGAACAAAGAACCTCACAAGATTTTTGAATCACACAAAAATCTAGACAACTACCCTGCAAGAATCATACTTACAGACCTGAAATCACATCAGGCAAAAAAACTAGAGGCACAAGAACATCCAAACCTGATGGTGGCTCTCCCTAGCCAACCATACATGTGTTCTTCAAGCTACTCACAAGCCAAAATGCCTCCAAGATCAACCAAGATCTTCAAACTTCACATTGCGACTGGGTATTACAAAGAGAGAGAGTTTTTCTTAGAAGAATGACAAGATTTCGTGCTCAAAAACTCAGAAACTTAGCTCTGCTCTCGAAAACACAACATATATAGTTTGGTTTAATTAATATCAGTTGAATTTTTTGTACAGTCAACTGATTTCACTTGACTTAAATGAAATCAGTCGATTGAAAAATAATTCAACTAATTGAATACATTCATACCAGAAGCTATATACTTCAAGCCTTTTAACCTGTTAAAACTCATTTTAATAGATTAAAAGAGACACACCAAGACTAACAAGACATCATAGCCTACCAACATGATATAACATCAAAACATTACATTTAACATATTATTTCCATATTTAACACACTAAAAACTTAATCTTCAAGTGGATCTTCATCAATCTTCATCAAACACATGTGATCTTCAAGTACATGGCTTTATCAATTCTTTGCTTCAAGCTTGCTTGTGCCAACAAATATAATTATAATTTATACATTTTGATGTAGGCTTACCCGTACCAAGGATGGTGGCCCAAGTACCCATAAGTTTACAAACAGATTTATCTAATCCCTTCCATTGTCTTAGCTTTTATTATATTTGATTTTCCCTAAGTTGACTTGGTTGACTTAACTTTGGTTGATTTGTTGACCTTTGACTAGGGTTGACTTAACCTAAGTTGACATGCTAATCCTTGTTGATTTGTTTTGTAGGTTTGCTTATGGTAATTAGGAGAGGGTGAACACTAATTTAAGTATATTAAGGCATGTCTACATGGAAAGCATATAACAAGCATGATGTGGAAGAGAAAGAAAAGCATAAATCATAAAGTAAAAAGCACATGTACCATGTGGTCCTCCATGTGATTCGACAAAATTCACACATGGAGTCCACCTTGTCTACTCCATTTTTGTCATCTTATGCATTAAGTTTAACCTAGCTTCTAGAAGCTACGACTTTGTAATTGTTTAAATACCTTTTTTATCTTTTAGTTTTTGCCTAGAGGTCCCTAGAACTCTCCTAAACAAGTACAAGGTTGATTAATTTGAGTAGCTTTTATATTGTTTCAACCTATTTCCATGAGCTCCCCTCTAAGGAGTGGAGACTCTTCTTAGCCTTATCTTGAGCAATCAAGTGGCGGCATCAATCACTCATCTCTAGGAAAGATTGGCCTTTGTGTCCTCACCTAAGAGTTGTGTGCTTCCTCTTGCTCCATTTTCATCTTCTCTTGCTTTCACTTTCTTCTTTGTTTATCTCATTTTCATTCAGTTTATGTGTTATGTTATCCATTTTATGTTGTTTCTTTGACCAAGCCTTCACTCTCCTTCTTTAGAACCTCTAGAAGTGAACATTTACATCTAGATAGATAGGCTATCTTAATATCCAGTGGAGATTTTCTCTATGTTTTCTTTATAATATCAAACACCATATTTCATAAAACTAAAATGAAGCTACATCATTTGGTATCTAGAGCCTAAGTTGTCTAAAATATGGTGTTTTCTTGTGCTAACATTGATGTTCTTGTGCTTTTTTGGAGATTTCAAGTTGGTGTGCCCATTTTCCCACTTCACTTGGAGGTTTAAGTATCTAAGTCTCATCCTCATGATTTTGGTTGCCTTGTGAAGTTGTGAGCATGTTGTTTGTTACCATTTTGGTCCAAAATCGAGAGCTAAATGTTACCATGCCGAAATTGTTCCTCAGATGTTGAAAGTGTCTTTAAATGTGCTTAGCTTTGATTTTGAGTCTTTTGTCATATGTTCATTTAGAGTTTTCTTGTTCTTGTCACTCAAATATTCGAATATTGCAAGATATCCATGTCTTCTTTAATGTATGTACCTTGGAATTGATTTGTAGCATAAAATCAAGGAACTAAGTAACCAAGACACCTTCTTATAATCTTTGATGAGCTAGATTTGAAAAGAGAAAAAAATTTCAAGCATTTTTGGTCTAAAACGTAGAGCATTCTTGCTCCTTGGTAAACAAAAATTTGAAAATTTGTTATGTGTTAAGCTCGTAGCTTACATATTTTGAGTGTTGGGTGATATTGGCAAATTAGATCTATACTTTAAGTTGGTTATTGTCTTCCTTGTGTATGAATGATTTGAGTCGTGGAATAGCATGTTCTAGTATCTTTCCATAGAGTCTCCTTGTGTGCTTTTCTTGTGCAAGTCTTGTTTGCAAGTTTTATCACATGATTTTCTTTCTTTAGAGTTTTACCCTTCTTGCTTTTAAGCTTTTTTTGCTTGTCTTTAGGTAATTTTTGTTTTGTCCTTGAATTTTTCTTTCCTTTGGTCTCTTGAGTGTGTCGCCAAAACATTTCTTACCCATTTGCATTGCCCTTGAAAGGTTTTTGAAAATTTTAAAGTGTTCTTAACTCCTTTGGGGGATTTTGAGTGCTAGCCTTACCTTACTTGCTTTGGGGTGTGAACCAAAATATTAGGGTTGCATTTTGGATGATAGTTGATCTTTTCTAACACTAATCCATTTTCTTTTGTCTCGACTTTAAGTTTGAATTGTGGGAATCATGATAAGTTCATCAAATGCACCTACTATAAACAAAGGAAAGACATTAATGAACTTGATTCGGGATTTTGAGTTGTCTAGGAAGTAGGCCTTTGAACAAGTGAGAGAAGACAAGAGGAAAAGTGAGTTAAGAATCCAAGAGCACATCCAAAGGCTTTAAGCTAGAGAAAAAGAAAGAGAGGCTAGGAGAATAAGGAACTCTATGCGAAACCCATCCCTAATGAAGCAAGCTCCAAAGATTCCCAAGTTCTATGATAGAATTGGCCCCAAAGCCTATATGGATTGGGAAGTTAAAGTTGAACAAGTTTTTAATGTTGATCATGTAAAAGATCAAACACAAGTTGATATAATATTATTAGGATATTAGGATTATGCCAAGATTTGGTGGCATAAAGTTTGTAAGGACAATGACCAAGGGCCACCCGCTACTTCTTGGAAGGACATTAAAACTCTTATGCCCACTAGATTTGTTCCTCCCTCCTATAAGAAGGAACTTCTATTGAAACTCCGGAGGCTTCACCAAGATTTTATGTGTGTGAGTGAGTACTTTAAAGAATTATTAGTCTTAAATGCTTAGGGGTGGGATAAAGAAACTAACAGTGAAAATAAATAGGTTTGTGATAGGTCTTACGAGAGACATACAAGACCAAGTAGAGTCGTATGAGTACTCCACTCTTGAAAATGTCTTCACACCTAACCTTGGGATTGAAATTCAATTGAAAAGAAAAAGCAGGGTAAAGAAGAGTCACTTATTGAAGGGAAATGATAAAAAAGCACGATAAATCCCCTTCTAAGTCTCACAAAGAACCACCAAGTAAAAGTAGGTCACCAAGTGTTCACATTCACCATTCCACTTCTCAAAGGACAAGTTCCATTAAATGTTTTAAATATTTAGGGTATAAGCACATTGCTTTGAATTGTCCAACCAAGAGGACCATGATCTTAAAGAAGAGTAATGATGTTGAGAGTCAGCACTCATCCTTCCTTCTCCTTCAAAGAAAGCATATTCTTCCTCTAGTGAAACTAAAACATATGAGGGAAACCATATGTTAGTGAGATGCATGATGGACCAAGTTCAAAATGAACTTAAGCCAACTCAAAGAGAAACCATTTTTCAAACATGATGCATCATAAACAAGTAGGTTTGCACTTTAAATGTTGATGGAGGAAGTAATACCAATGTGGTTAGCACAAGGTTAGTGGAAAAGCTTAAATTGGAAACCATTTCTCATGCTAAGCCCTACAAGCTTACTTGGATAAGTAAGGAGGGAGAAAAAAATTTCAATAAAAATTCCTAATTAACTTCTCCATAGGAGGCTACAAAGGTGAGGTCCTATGTGATGTTGTTGTAATGGAAATCACACATATCATACTAGGTAGGCCATGACAATTTGATAAACAAACTTTACTGGCCATACCAACAAATACATTTTTTACATATATGGGAAGAAGACCACTTTACTACCTTTATCACCTCAAGAAGTTAATAAGGATTGAAATATAATAGGAAAAGAAAAAGTAGAAAAAGAAAAAGGGCAAGCATTCACCAAGGTGTTACTTGTCTACAAAAAGTGTTTTCCAAAGCAAGAAGTGCACCACCATTCTTCCTTCTCTTCCCAAGCCAAGATAGAAGAACAAAGGCGCAAGCAAGAGAGGAAAATTGGCTTAGAAAAGAAACATGGCCTCTCCAAGGCTAGGGGTGGAATCCTTAGAAAAAGATGGAGAAACATCTCATTAGAAATAACTTCCTCAACTTAAGTCAAGCTCTATCAACAAGGGCTTCTAAAACTTGAGGTCAAATTCTCTCCAAGAAGGGTAGGATGATGTAGGCTTGACCCCTACCAAGGATGATGGCCCAAGACCTATGCTTAGGGGAACCGATATGTTTAGAAAGGGATTCCATTGTCTTAGATTTCATTATGTTTGATTTTCCCTAAGTTGACTTAACTTTGGTTGGCTTGTTGATGAATGCATATTTTTGCCCTCATTTGATCTTTAATTCTGAATTTTTGATTGAATTTTAGTGCTTAAAAGATTGATTTAATCAGGTTTTGAGATAATTGAGCTTCTTGAGTTTGTGAGATAAAAATGGCTTAAAAGTGATTTTAGTTGCATAATTTATCTTTGGATATTCTAACGTTTGTAGATACAACTAAAGTTAAATTTGGTTCATTAAAGATGTGAAATTAAATTATCAAAGTTACAAAACTAGACAAAAATTAGTAAATTTTGGAAAGAAATAAATAAGGAACTAAATGCACTCCTAGTTTTTACTCATACAGTCCACCATTCTTATATGGCCCATACAAAATTTGTCGTGCACCCCCTATTTCTACTAACTTTCACCCCTCTTAGCACTCACAAAAGCAATTCATTCATAAACATCCATGTGGCAATCCTCCACTTAAAAAGTTGTCTAACCAAAACATGACACGTGGCATAATCATTGCACACACATACGCAACAATCACATGTTGTCGTCGCCATAAACAAAAAATCATAAGTCTTTCACGTGCTAAACCATCACCATGAGCCATTGAACCACCATCAGACTTGCCTAAAAGTAAAACTCGTTCACGGCCACCGTGCACTTACATCTCCACTGCAAAACACCTCTTACCATAAGCATTTCTACATCACGCCTACCCATATTGGAGAACGTTGTCATTCCTAGTGCCTCGAAGTAGCACCATCGCATCTCACCGCACCTGCATCGCGAGCCACCACGAATCTAGACTGCAAGCCACCATTCACAACCGCAAAACGAATTGTGTTCCGCCAACAGTGAAACCATAATCGTAGCAACATGCCCATGAAGATTATGAATCAAAACCACAACGCCATGGCAAAACACGAATGCATCGTCAGGGAATCATGGCAGCAACCTCATATGCACCGCACTCCATTTTCCTTCACATACCTGAAAACGAAGCAAATCGCAACCCGCACAATTGGAAGCAAACCTTCATCGCAAGATTGAACCCTTTGTTAGAGAAAGGAACGAAGTTATGAACCTGTAATGCAATACTCAATCGCGGAACCTCACTTGCACCGTGCCTAAAGGATTTTAAGAATCCTGGTTATATATATATATATATATATATATATATATATATATATATATATATATATATATATATATATAGAGAGAGAGAGAGAGAGAGAAATAGCTGCCACATGGTACCTCTCAATGGACAATCAAATGGTTAACCAGTCAAACTATGGTCAAAATAGTCTAATAAAAAAGAGGACTGAAATGCAACTATTCATCTTTTTGGATTTCTCTACAAATTTGGATCGTAAGATCGTAAGGGCTGAATTGGAATTTTGGGAAAGATTTAGTTGTTGATAATTATTTAGATACTTTTAGATAATTAATGAGATAATACCAAAAAAAAATCTTCTAGGTATTTTTAAAATTGACAAAATATGTTAATTATTTGAAAGATATTATATCAACTGATAAAAGGTTTCAGTAACAGAAAAGATAAAGTCCAAGTTCATTCAAGCCCTATATAAAGTAACCTAGGGGAGCAGAAGAAAGATAATTAACAACTCTCTAGTTTGGCAGCTACGATCTACCATATCTCTCATTTTATTCTTTCCAGTCTTTCTACTTTTTCTCTTATTCATTATTTGTCGTGTATTCCATCCAACTCATGGAGGGCTAAGCTTCTAAGGTTGGTTCCACTGTAATTTCATTATGGATTTTGAGGTTAAATTAAAATGATGTCTTTGTTCTTTTGATTATTGTTTTGATTTTCATTCATCTATATCTTATATCTCTGAATCATGTGAAAAGTAATGGTTTTTACATCATAGCTAATTAGTGAGATGCTTTAATCTTTATGCATGTTGATCATATGAGTCTAAGAGTTTTTAATTTTAATTAAGAATGTACTTTGATTAAATTTAGAAACTTTCATTTGATTGAATGAGTTTTTGACAATAATTGAAAATGTACTTTGATTAAAGGCGAAAACTTTAACAAGAATTAATCAAGAATATATTTTGGTTTATTAGCGTTTTACTTGATATTTGAGGTAAAAAAAATAGACATGATTAGGCATAGTAATATTTAATTGAGAATGTACTTTGGTTAACTTTATTATGATTAATCTATAAAGTTCTTGCTTTTGATTGAGAATCTACATTGGTTAATAGTGAGGATGCCAACAAATTAATTAAGAATGTACTGTAATTAATTTGAAGTCAAAAAAAATAATTTGTAGATAACCGGTGAAGAATCTATACTGAAAGCACTAGAATTGACTTGTTTTACTATAATTGATTCAAAGTATTTTTGTTGTTTTATTTATTCTCAAATTCTTTTCTATATTTTTGCATATCATCATATAATTTTAATTGCATTAGGTTAGATTTTTATACAAGTCAAATATTGAAAATTAGTTTTGTATTCATTGGGATATAACTCAGGGTTAGCTTAACCCTATCTAGTTGGTTCATTACTAACTTGACAATATTGAAGTTGTTATAGTTAATTAATGTTAATTTGATCATTTCAACGATATGGTTATCACTTTTTCACCTTTGACTAGGGTTGACATATTGACTAGAGTTGACTTAACCTAAGTTGACATGTCGAACGTCATTGTTTGACACTTATCTACGTATATCCAACATTGCAACTTGAACACCTAGTAAACCGTTCACTTAGTGTTGTTGAGGCGGTTGGCTGCTCGTTGATGCATATTTTCATATGATCAATAATTGGGCCCTGCTGACCGACATATATTTCGCTCGGACCACTAAGGTGGTTGGCCCCTTGTTGACACATATTTTCATGATCTCCGTAGGAATCGTTACATCTGGAGAAAGTTGATTACTCCACATGGAATACTATCTATTCTACATGTTCGTATCTCTACTGTTCATGTGCATGGCAAGATGGTTTCCGATTGGCATCACATATTTGTGTATTAGGACGTGGATGCAAGTTAATTATGCAAATTACTTTAAGCATTGATCGATGCTTAGCTAGTCGGCTGACCCATACCGTATACTATCAATTCAATTGATTCTTTATGATACAAAATGATAAATAAAAAAAGTGAAAATGGAATAGTAAGGTGAACTGAAACGACAAATCATTATTTCATCTATTTATACACATATTTACTTTTGAAACAGAATATTGAATGTTGGAAAATGTTTTGAAAATAAAAGACATAATCTTTGGTTAGGTGTCCAATGGTGATATTCTTCCTTATGGATACTCCACAACATTAGTCACTAAACTATGTTCATATTACATAATAATTATTATATTAAATTTCTTAATACGCATTGAAAAAACACACACACACACAAACAGACTTGTGCGTCATACTAGTTATTTTTCAAACTTTAATCCTAGTTAATATGTTTTGAGGCCGACAAATTTTATTTAGGGTTGTCAAAATGGGCTAAGCCCGATGGGCCGAGTTAGAAAGTAGAACCCGTCAGCTCGAATCAACCCGACCCGTGTTGCTTACCAGCTCGACGGGCCAACCCATGGGCCACAACGGGCCAACCCATGGGCGTAATAAGTTAAAAAAAGGAGCATGTGTTTCACTCAAGTTTCACACACAACACAAGTAGAAAAAAAATCCACGTGAACCTCAGCCTCTATAGCAAAGCCATTTTTTTTCTCAAAGAGCTTTAGGTTCATCATTGTCGCAATCGCAGAACCAGCCAATGCAGCGCCATTTTACTTCTCTTCTGCATTTCTCCTTCATCCACCGCCTTATCTAGACCTCATCGGAAGGAAACCCAGCCATTATAGCGACAATTATGGACATTGAAACACGACAAGACGACGACAAGGGCACCACACCATGGCAGACAACAACGATTCCGACGAAGACTGACCACCACAACACAGGTTCGTTCCATATTTGAAATTTTGAGCCCTAATTTTCGATTTACAGCCTTAATTCCCAAATTCGCTAACCCTAATTATGATTTCCCCAATTGGAGCTGAATGTGCTATGTGTGTGTGTGTGTGTGTGTGAATCATTGTTGTATTTTCGAGTTCCACCAATTGGAAAAATTGTGGATGCTGTAATTCCAATCGTAACATTGCTCATAGTTGTTGGCGTGCGTAATTGGCTTCCTTCGAGGTAATTGCTGGATTGTTTGCAGTTGTTTCTATAGTCAATCATCCAATTCATTAAATTAATTGTTGCCTGTTGTCTGTACTTTTGTAATTGAGTCAATTGTTGTAATTAAAATGATGTTTTTTTGTTGTTTTTGCCATGTTGTTTGTGCCATAAAAAACATATATGGTATTCTTCAGCCTTCTTAAAAAACTGCCACACTAGATGAGAAAAAGTGCATAGCATGATCACTTTTTTTTACCCTCACTTAGAAATTCTAAACTTGCAATTAACGATATCTAATAATTTCCTTGAACTCATGTAAGCTAAGATCTCCTAAAAACCTAAATTAATATCACACGGATTGGCATGTGATTGTGAGGAAAGAGCAAAATTCGTAACACGATACTGACCAATTACCGTGAAGCCACAAAACAAAACTTTCACTTTTGTTTGAGATAATGAGATGAAAAAAAATGGAATAAATACCCTATTTTTTTATATTATTGGTATAAGTTTATACACGGTGAACCAATTAAAATTTTCAAAATAATTGTTATAAAAAATTAACAGTATTAGTTTACATGATAGTTTAGGATTAGGTACTTAAAATATGAGCGACCTCCTTAACTTTATTTTTCTTAATTTTATGGTTCCAGTTGGAACTCTTCAAGTTGTTTATGACTAATCATATTTAATTTAACATGTTAGACGATGACATGACAAGTATTTATCAATGAATGGATATTACGTTAATATTTGTTTTTACCATATCTTAATTTTGTTATTTGGAGTGGTTTTTAGGTTGCTATTTGTGTTATATTTTACTGAGTTATGTCATTATGTTTTTTTTGTTAGGATTCAGTGAAGCTGGGTGGTTAGTAAGATATAATGGATGAATCAAATAATAATCCTACTCCAAATGTTGTTAATGAAACTGGTGACTCGGTTGAAGAGGATATGGATGAGAGTATTAAACTTAAAGATTCCTCTTCTAAGAAAAATGAAAAGTCAACAACTTCCGAATGTTGGAAATATTTTACTAGGATAAGGGTTGGTGATGATGGAAAAGAGAGGGCAAGGTGTAATAGCTGCAACAAAAAGTACATTATTGGTGGACAAAAAAGTAATGCACTTCTCATTTGAAGCGTCACATTGGCAAATGTACTAAACTTAAATATGAAGATGTGAGACAAATGATAGTGGACAGGCAAGGAAAGTTAAAAGCAAGAAAAATAGATCAAATGGTTTCCCGTGAGTTGTGTGCCAATTTAATTATTCAGCACGATTTACCATTTAACTTTGTTGAATATGAAGCACTTAGAACTTGGATAACTTATCCGAATCCTGATGCATGTTTGGTTTCTAGAAATGCGTTAAAGAGTGATCTTTTGAAAATACATATGAAAGAAAACAACATGCTAAATGAAGGGTTTAGGGAAATAAGAAATAAGATTTGTTTGACATCTGACTTGTGGACTTCTTTAACTAGTGATGGTTATATTGCTTTGACAATGAATTATGTTGACACAAATTGGAAATTATGCAGTAAAATTTTGAATTTTTTCCACTTCCATCCACCTCATACTGGATTTGAGTTGTCAAACAAAATAAATGGATTCTTACATGAATGGGAAATTCAGAAAATAATATTTTCTTTGACTTTGGATAATGCATCTACTAATGATGTCCTGATTAAACTTTAAAGAGTTAGCTTCTTTTGCAAAATTCTTTGGTTTGTGATGGTAAATTTTTTCATGTGCGTTGTTGTGCACACATTTTAAACTTGATTGTGCAAGAAGGATTGAAAGCCCTTTGGTAGATAGCTTTTGTCGCCTAAATTGTCCCAAACAAACTGAATTAATGACCCTTTACTGATGCAGTATAAGGATAAACTCAGGTCAGTCCAAGGACGGGGCCAATGCAATGAGTGGATTGAATGCTAAATACATGTTTTTGGGGGAGTTTTTTTTTTCTTCTCTCTGTTTTTTAAAGCTTACAAGATAAACAATGAAATTAAAATGAAGGCATTTGTAAAGTGATGAATTAATGAAACTAACTCATAAGAAATATGCTAGACACTTAAAAGAAGAATAAATGAGAATATATGTAGCCATGAAATTGACCAATGCAAGGATGAACAAGGAAAAGAATGATAACATTTGAAACAGATAACAAAATTGGCCTAGCTAGTGTCTAAAATTCAATAACAAAGTGATCACTAAGAAAAAGGAAAACAAAACTAAAATGATGTCTACGTACTCCACTAGCTAATGCCCTTTTAATTTAGAACTAGATTTAGCATAACACGAGCATGAAACCAATAAAACAGTGACTGGCCCAGGCCATATGGAGCTAAAAATAGAACTGCAATGTATATCATGGAAAGCTTAAACAATAACTGTAAATTAAACCTAATAAAAATGCAAAGTAACTTTGAACAGGATAGATTCAACCAAGATGGATGCTCTATGGACAACAACAAATGAAGTGCAAGACAAAATGAAAATATAAAATCAGAAGCTAAGTGTAAATTGCAAGCTGGAAACATTCATTGAAGACATAAACTCTCACAGCAGATTGAATTGGCAAGAACATTCATCATGGGTTTCAAGTTACATAGTATTAGAATCAAAATAACAACTGAATGTGGCAAACTAAAATAAATCTCACAATCCATATCACACTGCAAAGTTACTCAACACTTCATCTTCAAGGAACTTGAAAAGAAAAGCTTTTTAGCTCTTAGGCAACACCATCCATTCTCCATTCTCTCACCACAATTCTCTTTATTCTCTAAAAAACTACTCAAACCAGAAACACCCCCTCGTTCTCTCTATCTCTTCCCAAAAAATTCCAGTCCACTACCTCCCAAAATTCCCTACAAAATCTTGCCAAAAGCTACAAAAGCTGATTCTCCTTTTCTGAGTGTGTGTGTGTTGCCAATCCTCACAAAAAAATTTTTTGTTTTGTTTGCTGATGTGGCAATGATGGCCAACCCTAGATCAACTCCCTTTTTGGGCCATTCCATGTGCAGAAAAGAAGCCCATTAGGTGAAGAAAGGGTCTGCTTCAAGACTTTGCTAAATGCACCAAATTTTCAACGAAAACATGAGGTGGTTTTTTGCCTTTTTTAACTACAACCATCTTCCAGAGTACACTGCATCTCGCACAGAGTTCCAAAAATTGTGTTCTACCACTTCAATTAAAGCTATTTGAGTGTATAATCCAACGCAATGAGAACCAACTCATTTGAATATTCTTGCTGGACTTTGTGTTTTTTGGCTTTGTATCTAGTGCACATTTGGCTTTGGCTTTGTAATTTCCAGGTTTGAAATATCTTGGTGTGTATGACACCATTTGAAGTTTATAAGAAAACTTTAAAATCAGGACATGTTACGGTTTCCCCATAGAGATTTATGTATGAGAAATGGAGTGTTGTTTGATTTTATGGTCTGATATGTTTGAAGTTTATAAGAAAACTCTAAAATCAGGACATGTTACGGTTTTCCCACAGAGATTTATGTATGAGAAATGGAGTGTTGTTTGATTTTATGGTCTGATATGCGTACCAAACAGTTATGTTTGGGTGTCATAATATTTTTATTGGTATTCATTTTACTTATCATGTTCTGGTGCTTGTGGAAAAGTCATGGTCTACACTTCCTTTCTGCTTTCATACTGCTTGGGTACAATCACATGTGTGGATTATTAGGCATTCTTAATGCTGACAGATGGTGTAACCACATCATGTCTACATCAAAAATTAAAAAAATTAAAACTGACGAACCAGTCCACTAGCCCATAAGACCGCCAACCCGCAAACCAAGTTAAAGAATTCAATATGTTTTCGTTCAGTGGGCCAGTCCGACCCGACCAGTTTAATACGGGCCAAAAACGGGTCGAGCTGAAACGACTAGGTCGGCCATAATTGTCATCCCTAGTTTTATTCCAGTATAATTAGTCGTATAGTACCCAGTTTGGGGCTAGGGTGTCAAATAGGTACACGGTTTAAAAAAAGTGTCAATTGCATCCCAACTTTTGAAAAAGTGCTTCAATTAGGTCCCTTTTAGATAGAGTTGACTAACGCCGTCAGCCTGTGGTTTTTTTTTTTTTTAATTTTTTTTAAATTTTTAAATTTTTTTTAAATTTTTTGGAAAAAAAAATAAAAATGCCACATGTCAAGTCCCTGTGTGTGACACGTGGCATTGTTAGTGCCATGTGGCATTGTTAGTGTCACGTGTCAGTATCACTATCAGATGCCATTGTGTTGATTTCGATTTAGTCCCCATATATGTTTTTTTGTTTCAATTTAGTACCTAAGTATGTGTATTTGAGTCAATTTTGTCCCAATTATTTTTAATAATTAAAATCCATTTTTTTATAAAATTAAAAGTAATTAAGTATAAAAGTTTAACAAAAATTTAAGTATTTGATATTTATATTAAAATTTAATGGTAAAAGTCATTTTATTAAGTCATTTCTAATAATAATAAAAATTAGTATAACATTCAAACCAATAGAAATTTTGGTTTAAAATTAGTAAGAGACAAAATTGTTCTATTTAAAAAAAAATTAACAAAACATGAGTACTTAATAAAAAAGTAATTAATAAAGTAATATGTTAAAAAGTCGTTTTTAATAAAAAATATTAGTATAACATTTATATAAATAATAAATTTGGTTTGAAATTAAGGGGAATAATATAAATATTAGTACTTAATTTTGTAAAAATATTTATACTTAATTATTTTTAATCTTATAAAAAATGGATTACAAAAATATTTTAATTATTAAAAAAAATTGGGACAAAATTGAATCAGATACACATACTTAGGTACTAAATTGAAACAAAAAGACATATATGGGGATATATGGGGAGTAAATCGAAATCAACACAATGACATCTGATAGTTACATTGACACGTGGCATTGCAATGCCATGTGACACTGACAATGCCACGTGTCACACATAGGGACTTGACACGTGGCATTTTTATTTTTTTTTTAAACCGGGTACCTATCTGACACCCTAGCCCCAAACTGGGTACTATACGACTAATTATACCTTTTATTCCTCTAGGCCGCGCACGCTCACGAGTCAAGACTAGAGATGGCAAATAAACTCGTCCCTGTGGGTATTGCCCGAACCCGTCCCCATTTTGACGGGGAATTCCCGCATTGACTGGGTATGGGTATGGGTATGGGAAATACCCGACTTTTTCAGTTGGGTATGGGGATGGGTATGGGGATGTACATATACCCGCCATAATACACGTCCCCACCATATCTCCATTCTTGTTTAAATTATAAAAATATTCACAATTAATCAAGTAACCCCTTATATATATATATATTTTTTTTTTCTTTTCTATATTTTTTTCTTTTAATTATTTGGTTTGTCATGAAACTCATTCTTATCTCCAATATATTTTTTATCTTGTCATAACCTTTATGTAATTATGTTAAAATGATGTATGTTAATTAAAAAAAAGTTATGCCTCACATTTGAATATTTCTATTATTTTTTAATATTTTTATTTATCATAAATTTTCCTTTCACATGAGAATGTTTATACTCTCAATTTAAGGTAATATAAAAAAAATTCTTTACTTATTATTATTATTATTATTATTATTATTATTATTAATTTTTGTTTAATTTAAAGAACTCTTTTGTTTCATTAAAATAATTTTCGTTATTTACAACCATTGAGTATATATGTTGATATTTGAAAAGTTTTCTTAGTTCTCTAAGATATTTTTCGTCTTATCATACCTTAATTATACATTTGATTTCCTTTGTGTGATTTTTTTCGATAGTCTCTCAAATTATTTCTAAAACACACATTTGTTAGTTTTTTAATATTTTTATTTATTGTTTTTATTTTCATC
>Ga0214544_1000889_pt1 | contig 58852 bp, 18 predicted proteins | sample CNSS3metaG_FD_160074 | JGI IMG/M metagenome (GOLD analysis project Ga0214544, IMG submission 160074) | Root nodule microbial communities from cowpea collected in UCLA plant growth center, Los Angeles, California, USA - CNSS3 | ecosystem: Host-associated > Plants > Roots > Nodule | place: USA... | reverse complement strand
TGCGGCGCCAATTTCCTCCATCTTAGATGCATTTCAAATGTTTATTTTCATTCAAAAACTTTGTATTTCTTTAATGCACTTTGACATTGATATTATTATGTTAGTACTTTAATTGATAGTCATTTTTGTTTTCACTAATATCACTATTTTTTACTCTCATATTCGATTACATTATACATCATTGTTTTCCTATCGAGTGAAATGTTTTTTTTTTCAAAAAATTTCGCTTGTAATCGATTACACAACGTGCGTAATCGATTACACAATACCCAGAAAACTGCAACACATTTAGTAATCGATTACAAACGACGGTAATCGATTACGGATTAAAAAACGTTACACCCCTGCACGATTACAACATGCAGTAATCGATTACAACAAATGGTAATCGATTACAACAACAAAAACGTCCACCCCCACCACGATTTCCCCTCTGACCACGCTGACCCACAAAAACGTTTGGGGGGTACACGATTTCTTCTTACGAAAACGTGCACCCCCCAAACGTTTTGCCTACTTCCGTAATTTTTTAAAAATTTGCCCATACCCGTAATAAACCCATCCCATTTGCCTACAATCGAAAAAAACCCTCTGTTTCTGGACGGAAATAGCAGCTAAAACTTAAAAATGGAATGTTAATCGCAGTCATGATTATAACTTTGCATTATGAGTCTGAATACAACATTGTGCTATGCATTATAAATTGTCACAACAAAATTTTTATACCAATTCTAACGCTCTACTACCTTACATACATACATACATGATATACCACAGTGTTTGTGAAGTTTGTCATTTATTAAATTTGATATTACCCTTTCATTGATTCATCATATTTGTAATATAATTGTGCAGTTATAGTGAAATTAAATAAAACTTATTATATTATTATCTTAAATTTTTTGGACAATTTATCTCGTTATTTATTATGGGGGTGTAATTGTATCAAGCTTATTAGATTTATGAGAATGTTACCGAAATAGTAAATAATAAAAAGAGAAATTAAAAGTGTAAGTAATTTATTTAAATCATAATAGTGGAAAAATGAAAATGTTGCACCCAACCTAAAATTTATTATTAGTTACGGTGTCCGTAGTCAACATTGACATATATATAATAATGAGTTGTAGAAAATTATCCAAGTACATGACAGGGCAAAATGAAAATGAAAATTATTTGTTCATAGCAACTTACCTACACTGACAATATTAGGTTTCCGTTCTGAACAAACGTTAGAGAAAACCAGATCATTAATCTCCGCGTTTAATTAATTTTGGTACGATGGTTTCAGAATTCGAATGAGAAAAGGGACAATCTAACAGTGTTAGTAAACACACCACCAACCAATCAAAAGAGATAGATAATGCCACAGCAAGCGACAGCCATGCAGAAATTTAGGTTACCGGCAAGTCAGCAACCCCAGTTCTGAACAAAAACACACCCACATTAATTCATCATTACCACAAATACTACATGCTTCTCAACTTTCTCTCAATAAATCAACTCTTCACTTTCTGTTCCTCCTCTAACCAGAATAAATACTTTAAAAGCACCAAATTCAAATCATCACATATTCCATTAAAATCATAAAAAAAATACATGCATATGCATTTCTAAGGTTGGGTTGGGACTAAACTAACCCAAAGTTTTTAGAATCTACTAACTTTAATTTTCACCGAAAATTATTAAGAGATAAAAAATATATTTAACCCTTAAATTTAATTATTAATTTTGTCTAAATTTAAGATGACCAAATTGCTTAATTTTAAAAAAATTGACACTACATTAAATCAAAATTATAAACATCATGACTAAATTGTCATGTGTCACTACCACGTACAACTATGACTTTACACGTGAAAATTTATGTTTTTAGAAAAAAATTTGAAAAAAAGATTTAAATTTCACTGATTGACTATAGTTAGAAGTGGATTTTAAATTTAACTTAATAAAATCAACTTGTAAAAGGAAGATTGTACTAATTTATATTTTTAAAATTGTTTTATCCCTTATCGACATAGGATTTTCAAGTATTATTTTGTAGGGATATGTGAATTGTTATTGCTATAGTATCTATATGAACATATTAGGAGTTGTACCAAATTAATGTGATTCTTAATGGATGTATGTCAACGTATAGTTTATTACATTTAAGAGAATGTCACCGAAATAGTAAAACTAATAAAGAGACAAATTCAAAGTGTTACTAATTTATTTAAATCTTTATAGTAAAAAAATGAAAATGTACGTATACACAGTATATTACACCGCACCTAAACTTTATGATCAGTTAGTTTATATATATTAATTCATAACAATGAGTTGTAGAAATTGACACATGACAGAGCAAAATGAAGGGTTTCCTTTCTCATTAATTTCCGCGTTAATTCATTTTGGTAGGACGGTTTTAGAATTCGAACAGTGTTACTTAACACATACACCAACCAAAATAAAATTGAAGAAAGGAAAGAAAGAACTCACAGGAAATGCCAGTAAGCGACAGCCATGCAGAAATTTAGGTTACGGGAAAGTTCTGAACAATACCACACAACCACATTAATGACATCAAACTTTAATTCATCAACACCACAAATACTACATGTTTCTCAACTTTCTCTCCACAAATCAACTCTACACTTGTTGTTCTTCCTCTGACTAATTATATGGATCCTTATGTTTAAAAATGAACCAGAATAAACACTTCCAAACCTGGAATTTAACATCATCACATATTTCTTTTCCTTTCTCATCTTATTTTACTCAACTATATATACCTTTCCCTGTCGCTGTACCCCACCTAATGGACAATCCTGCTAAAATCGAACCTAACAAAGCTAAGATACTCGTCATTGATCCACTCATACTTGTCCTTGAAAGGGTTACTTATGTTCTGTAGAGGGTAACTTTCTATGCAATCCTTCCACACATTGGTATCAGACAAGTCCCTCATCACCTCCCAAACACAGTTGTTGCACTTGAACCCAGCTCCAAGACTGATCATCAGAATCCTATCACCCTTCTTCAACCTCTTCTTCGCCTCCATGTAACCCAAAACGTACCAAAGCCCACCGCAAGAAGTGTTCCCCCAACGGTGAAGTGCCATTCTTGCAGGTTCTAGGTCATATTCAGACAGCCTAAGACCCTTTCCAACACCATCAATAACTGCCCTCCCTCCAGGATGCACACAGAAGTGTTCTATCCCTGTCTTGAAATTCAACCCCCCTCCCAACAGATTAACCTTTGTCTTCTTCATCTTGTTCTTCCCAAGAACCAGCCCAGTGAAAAAGGGTACCATTTCCCTTTTCTTCATCCCACTGTACCTTACAGAGGCAAAAAAGAACCTTACCATTTCCCACACCGGCAGAATCTTGGGTGCCATCGCTTGAAGATTCACCGTCAAGGCTTGAGCGGCACTCTTCACAAGACTCTTGGTGAGGCGATGACCCAAATACCCCTGCTCATCTTCCTCATGTATACAGCAGTTGTAAGCCTCGTCATCAGCACCGTACTGGGTCCTCTCCATGTGCTTCAGTTTCAATATCGCACGCTCCTTCAGAGAAGCCTTGTTTGTCAACATCACAGAGCAGCCACCAGAGCGAAAGAGGCAGTTAGAAAGCATCATTGTCCTGTCCGTGCCACAGTACCAATGTGCACCAAGATCCTCCGTGCTCACAACAATCCCAACAGCGTTCTTGTAAGTCTTGAACAGTTGCTGCACCACATCGATAGCAACCACACTTGCACTGCACCCCATTCCTGCAAGATTGAAAGCTTTCACGTTTTCTCTCATCTTGTACCTGTTTATGATGCGTGCTGTGAGAGAAGGTGCCGGCGAGAACAAGGAGACGTTCACTACGAGGATGTCTATCTCGGAGGGTGAAATCCCCGTCTTCTTGAAGAGGTTGTCGAGTGTGTCGAACATGATCTCGTCTATTTCCTCGTACATGTCCTTAAGAGATGGACACTCCTCTCTCCCTTCAAGAATGGCTCTGGGGCAGTAAGTGTTCTCCCCAATCCCCGAACTGACCATGGTTTTGAGGAGAAACCTCAATTCCTCCAACCTCAGCTTTCTGTTTCGTAGGACGATCTTGACGGCCGAATCGGTGTTGAGTTTTGTGTCTTCTTGGGGCATAAAGCACTCGTAGGCCAACATGTAACATGATTGGTCTCTACGTTGAAGAATCAACTTCAAAAGGGAAAAGAAAGAGTAGAATACGAAGGGAAGGAGGCACAAGAACAAAAGATCCATCTCTAGTTATATCAAAGAAGCTAGGGATATGGGGACGGGGATATATGTTTGTAATTGTTAATGTTACAAGTTCAAATGTATATATATATATATACGTCCTATGATGTTGAGACTCACTTAACCGCAAATAAGATTGAATTATATATAATATCTAAATTGGATGCATTTATAACTAATAAATTTCATTAAGTTAGTCATAAACTCTCATTAACTAGTAAGTTCGATTGAGTTTTTCATAACAAACTCACTTAAATTCATTCACTTTGACAAGTTGCCTGAGAAGAAAGGAAATAAATAAACAAGTAATCTGTGACTGTCCCGTGCTCTTTTCTTTTTACTTTTTCATTCATCAATTCACACTGCGATATTTATGACACTTTTTCGGTCATGGTCTATGGGTTTGCTGATAGAAATAGAAATCCTATGAATGTAAGTTCCATGTTGATTAAAAATGAGAAAGTAGAAGAATAAAGATCTATAAATATATTGTCTTAAGATTTTGAGTTGAAATATATCAATTTCTTATATAGTTAAGCTTAGATCTCATTCATGTTGTATTTTTTCGTTCAAACCCCCTCGGTTCAACTCTTTTACATCATCTTCACAATCAAATCAGTAATACATAAGGCATGATGAATATTCCAAGAATTAATGAACAATGCCTACTCTGCAAAATGATGACTTTTCATAATATTCTAATTCTAATCTGATTAAATGTAATTTGTTATCTTTATACAATGATTTCATTTTAATATATTATTCATCCAATATGATGTCATTATATAGTTGATATCATATCAGTTACCTATGTTACAACCCATTGAGTACCGTAGATAAAGATATTAAAAAAGTAAACAAACATTAATTTGAAAAAGAAAATATTCATATGCTTGAAAAGAAGATTATTCAAAAAAAAAATATTTCAATTTGTAACAAACATTTTGTTGTGAATTCATTATTTTTAGTTGTGAAATTAATATATGTTGAGGAGAAAAAGATCAAAAGAGAGAAAGCGACATGTGATTAATGATACAATATAATAAGAAAGGTTTAGGTTAAAAAATTGTAACAATATGAATCCCAAAGGAGTATATAGGGATGTCATGTGCATGTATATTATATATTCCATGTTCGTACCAAAATCTGAAATGAACAGAAAAATGGAAAAAAAAATATAAAGTTCTGCAACCAATTGAGAAATGGATAGACTAAAAAAAAAAACAACATTATACCACTCTTATCTTGTAAGAAATTTAGTAATCAAAATATGATTGTTCTTTTAATTATTATTTATTTATGAACTAAATTAATCCTACAAAATAAGTTTTTATCAGTGAATTTTGCCATCATTTATATATTAAAAATTGTATTACTTTTATTCTTCTTATTCTATGTATGATCCTCGACACTTTCATCACTATTATTCTCCAGTGAGATTGATTTGTCGTAAAACATAAGACTCTACACCAGAGAATCCAAAGCATCCTTAATATTACAGGTTGTTCTGTCTCTCCAGAATATTACCTCTGCATCCCTGAGAGTATTCTTAGATGTTGAGTCTTGATTTTCACAAATGAGATGGTAGCACGATAAAATGTTAGATATGAGATAAATCCTTCTATCATTAATGTTATGCTCCACAAAAGTTTAGCTGAACAGTTTCTTAAATCTGTACAGATTAAAATATGTACAACACATTTATTAAAATGTGTACATATTGTTCAACAACCTTTTTAAATTTAGAGTTTGGTTTATTTTTAATTTATATTATCATCTTTGTCTTTAATATTTAATTTTATCTCTTTATTTCATTTTTATACTTATCTATAATCTTCAACTCTTTATTTTTTACTATTTTCTATTAACTTATTATATCAATTCACAATAGTGAATTTATGTTATTTATACTTTCATAGAGACATTGTGGCGCAAAAGATTGGATAAAATAAGATATTTTTATAGTTGCTTCTATTCTGAGACTTTTAGCCACTAATTTTTCTTTCTTTTAGTAATTTAGTAGTAAATAATTAATTCCAACAGATTTTCGCTTTTAATCAGTTCTTTTATTCACTATTAAAATTTGAGATTTTATTTATAAGATTGGACGATGTGAATTGAAACAACAAACTTATGTTTGCAATGCTTAATTAGAGATGTCAAAATGGGTAATCCAGCCCGATCCGACTCAACCCACCACGGATTGATGATTTAGTGTTGGTTATCTCTTTAGCGAGCCAAAAAAATTCGAACCCGGTCCAGTCCACCACAGGTTGACGGGTTAAACGGGTTGGCTCACGAGTTCACTTAATTAAAAAAAATATTTTATTTTTTTATTTATTTTTTGAGTCAAAACTAATTATAATTCTAATTAAAATCTAAATAAACTTTAATACAATCCAAATACAAACCAAAATAAAAAAAAATACAAATTATTTATGTGTTGGCTAAAAACAAAAACCTAACATAACCCAAGTGTAAAATCCAACTTAATAAAAAACTCTTGTGTACCTTTTTATCTGCGGGTTGGTGAGCAAACCTGGCTCACCACGGATTCAACCCGGATGAGCCAGATTTTAGATGAACCGGATCAAAAATCAACCCGTATTGAAATTTGTAAAAAAATTTCAACCTAACCCGACTCGAACCCATGATAAACCGAATTGACTCGCAAGTTCTAACGCATTCTGACATCTCTATATATTTAATAGAGCATAAGATAATTATAAGCTTCTAAAATAGGTAATCACACGTATTTATCCGTATCTTGTATTAGATGTAGAAGAAGTATAGTCCATTATTTTATTTATTTTCAGCCACTGAGAAAATATAGAACTACGAGTGTATTCATGAAAGTGTTTCTGATTGACATCTTCGACAAAGTTATAATTGTTTAATGTTTTCTAGATCTTAACTACCACACCCACATTAATGACATGAAACTTTATTTCATCAATAGCACAACAATAGTACATGTTTGTCATCAAGTTTCTCTCAACAAATCAAATCTACACTTGTTGTTCTTCCTCTGACTAATTATATGGATCCTTGTGTTTAAACATGAACCAGAATAAATACTTCCAAACCTGGAAATTAACATCATCACATATTCCACATCTTCTAACTGAATAATTAAACTGTATAGTTTCATCTAGAGTTTAGGTTTCTTTTCCTTTCTCTTCTTATTTTACTGAACTATACCTCTCCCTCTGTACCCCACCTAAAGGACCATCCTGCTAAAATCCAACCTCACAAAGCTTAGATATTCATCATTGATCCAATTATACTTATCCTTGAAAGGGTTACTCAGGTTCTGCGGAGGGTAACTTTCTATGCAGTCCTTCCACACGTTTGTATCAGACAAGTCCCTCGTCACCTCCCAAACACAGTTGTTGCACTTGAACCCAGCTCCAAGACTTATCATCAGAATCCTATCACCCTTCTTCAACCTCTTCTTCGCCTCCATGTAGCCCAAAACGTACCAAAGCCCACCGGCAGAAGTGTTTCCCCAACGGTGAAGTGCCATCCTTGCAGGTTCTAGGTCATATTCAGAGAGCCTAAAACCCTTTCCAACACCATCAATAACTGCCCTCCCACCAGGATGCACACAAAAGTGTTCTATCCCTGTCTTGAAATTCAACCCACCTCCCAAAAGATTAACCTTTGTCTTCTTCGTCTTGTTCTTCCCAAGAACCAGCCCAGTGAAAAAGGGTACCATTTCCCTTTTCTTCATCCCACTGTACTTTACAGAGGCAAAAAAGAACCGTACCATTTCCCACACCGGCAGAATCTTGGGTGCCATCGCTTGAAGATTCACCGTCAAGGCTTGAGCGGCACTCTTCACAAGACTCTTGGTGAGGCGAAAACCCGAGTACCCCTGCTCATCCTCCACCTGTATGCAGCAGTTGTAAGCCTCGTCATCAGCACCGTACTGGGTCCTCTCCATGTGCTTCAGTTTCAATATTGCACGCTCCTTCAGAGAAGCCTTGTTTGTTAACATCACAGAGCAGCCACCGGAACGAAAGAGGCAGTTAGAAAGCATCATTTTCTTGTCCGTGCCACAGTACCAATGTGCACCAAGATCCTCCGTGCTCACAACAATCCCGACGGAGTTCTTGTAAGTCTTGAACAGTTGCTGCACCACATCGATAGCAACCACACTTGCACTGCACCCCATTCCTGCAAGATTGAAAGCTTTCACGTTTTCTCTCATCTTGTACCTGTTTATGATGCGTGCTGCGAGAGAAGGTGCCGGCGAGAACAAGGAGACGTTCACTACGAGGATGTCTACCTCGGAGGGTGAAATCCCCGTCTTCTTGAAGAGGTTGTCGAGTGTGTCGAACATGATCTCGTCTATTTCCTCGTATGTGTCCTTAAGAGTTGGACACTCCTCTCTCCCTTCAAGAACGGTTCTGGGGCAGTAAGTGTTCTCCCCAATCCCCGAACTGACAATGGTTTTGAGGAGAAACCTCAACTCCTCCAACCTCAGCTTTCTGTTTCGTAGGACAATCTTTGTCGCGGAATCGGTGTCGAGTTTGGTGTCTTCTGGAGGCTTAAAGCACTCGTAGGCCAACATGTAACATGATTGGCCTCTACGTTGAAGAATCAACTTCAAAAGGGAAACGAAAGAGTAGAATAAGAAGGGAAGGAGAAACAAGAAGAAAAGATTCATCTCTAGATATACCAAAGAAGCAAAGGATAAAGGTATGAGGATATATGTTTGTAATTGTGGATGTTAAAAGTGCAAATACATGTGTGTATATATATATACAAACAGAAGCAGTTATGTAATGTCAATGTGCAAGTTGTGCGTCACTCAGTTTGACAAGTTGCGTGAGAAAAGTTGAGGATGTGCCCTACCAGACAACTCTGAACCAGTCGATATTGACTGTGATTAAGTGTCTGTCTCTCATTCTCAAAAATAAAATAAATAAGTGATATTGTAGACTGTGAGTGATTTCTATTTACTTTCATTCATGAATTGACACTCCGAAATTTGTAATCCTTTTTCGGCCAGTTATGATTTATGCTGGATAAACAGGAATCTCGTTGGAGTAGGTCAAAGTTATTAAATACTGTGTGGACCAACCAGCTTGCGAAGATGAGCGAAACCAAAACTCCATTTGAAAACTTCATCTTCCCAGTTTATTTCAGAACTCAACTAACATACCCCAATGGAGTTGAGAAACTTTAATGATCCCTCTCACGTAAATATAATATGTTTATGGTATCTGAATCAAGTAACCTCGTGCATATAGGTTTTAATAAAGTTCCACTACCAGCTAACTATATATGTATTATTAGTACATGGTGTTCTTGTTTATTTGCATTCTTTAGCATTCAATTCAATTAATATCTTCAAATCAATGGAGTGGCTTAGTTAATCTCTTCTTCTTTTTTTTTTTTTTTTTTCTGTAATTGTTGTTCTCATCTTCAACTTTAACGTCGTCAGAGAAACATGAATCACAGTCACATGGATCTGCAGTTATACTTTATTTAAGGAAAATAATTTTTTGACAAAGATGTAGTTAACAAAGTTGACAAAGTTACCAAATAAAGTAACTTTTTTATTTTTTAATGAAAGTTAAGATAATAAAATAATAAAATTTTAGGGTTTTTTTACCAAAAATAGTTATTTGTCAAAAAGTTTGTCAAAAAATTTTTGTCAATGTATCATCTCCCTTTATTTAAATTGTTAGTTTTAATTGCTCTGTGAACATCATATCCTCATATGACATTTGCATGACATCTATATTACCAATAATTAAATTAATACTAAAAAAATATTATTATTCCTATTTATACATTATATATATAATATCATGCGTGAATGGTTTAAATTATTAGTTTGTATCATTGATGTAAATGATATATGTTGTATTAAATACACTAACAACATAACATGACAAAGTCAGAGAGCGATGTTTATGTTATCTTTAAAATTTGAATGTATTTTATATATTCTGCTAAAAATAAATTGTGTTGAAAAGAGTATAAAAACTTAACTGAACCCATTCACTCTCAATGTTTTGCCCATCACTTCAAACCTCTGTTTTGGTTCTTGATTTTAGTACGTTTTACTTTTTCTTCATTTATTACTTTTTCTTTCTAGATATCACAGTAGATATAGTCTCATAAAAGTAAATCAAATGAAAAATATTTGTCAAAAATAAAGAATTTACGATTTCATAAGCCTTTGATATTGGCATGGGACTGTACCAGCGGCCATGATGTAAAGAATAATTAGTTATCCTTTAATTAATTAATTGAGCATGACTCTTCAACATTGCCCTCAAGAAGACGTAACTGTTGATATTGATATCTGTGTTTAAAACTTCTAAACCATATTAATTACAATTAAAGCTCGTTTACTTAGACTATTCTTGTTTTAAATGTTCTGTTTATCTTGATATATACTACATTCGAATCTAATTTTACGTCTTTTGTATTACTCTTCAATTAATTTATTTATGTATTAAAGCTTTAAGCAAAATTTATGAATTTAATTAATGTTTGCCAACTGCTTTATGGAAAACATGACCAGAGCAAAATAATGCTTTATTTATAGCCGGCTAAAGTTTTTTTTTTTTTTCTTTTTCAAAGACCTGGTCATAACAAAGACACATTTTCACTAACTTCTTTATCACTTATTCCAGAAAAAAAAAAAAAAAAATATATATATATATATATATATATATATATATAAAGAAAAAATAAATTTGACTTTGTTGTAAGTTAAAACTAGTTTGTATAAAAAAAAAGTAAAACTTAAAAAAAGTTTAATACCAAGTTAATATTTCTACCCATTAATTCATTATGAGTTGATTTCAATTTTCTTTTATGATAGCAACTCTTCTAGATATTCTCTAAATTATATTAATTACTAGACAATGTTTTATACGAATATCTTTATTATCCGATGCGAATTTAATAAAGATCGTGAATGTGATAAGATGTTTAGAAGTTGCATGGTTCATAAACCTCTACAATAACATTTTTAACTTTATATATATTTTAAATAAAAGGTATCAAATATACTCTCTGACAGACCTATGTGTATACCAAAATGTGTAAGTGCACCTCTGATTCTGTTAAAATTATTATTCATGAGTGATCATCCTAATAAGTTACGTAAATAATCTATATTTAAAAATTATCCATCAATTTTTTTTTTATAAAATATTTATAAATTTTGTTAAGAAAACAAATTTGTAGAAAATTGTTACCAAATTGTTTGTAAAATATTTTGTATAAAACACTTTTCACAACAAATTTTATAGAAAATACTTATGAATTTTAGAATTTTGTAAAAAATAATTACTCACGAAAGAATTATCTGTGAATTAAGATTTTTAGAAAAAACTAGCAGAAAAAAGCTTTTTTGCAATCCTTTTTAACAAATTTGTAAGAAAAATTTTATTTAATATCAAATTTTTTTAGTAGTGAACAAATTCGAAAAAAAAAAACATAATTTAATCTAATAATACTTAACAAAAGTTAAAAATCTTTCCATATTCTATCATTTTTCTTTATTATTTTTTCCACAGAGAGAGTTGGTTATTTATTTTAAGTTTGAACATAAAATTATATAAAAGTATGATGTCTTCTATTTTAATTCATTTATTAAAAAATAGTTTCATAATTTAATATTAAATTGAAAATAAAAGTTCACTCCTCTCCCTTCTCATATAAAAAATAAATAAAATCAACTATATTTTCTGGTCCAAAATAAAATTAACAGCCCGTGCCTGAAAAATCAGAAAAACAAATCGACATAATGAGTTTGATTTGAGTAAGCGGATAATATTAAATGAATAATAATAATAATAATAATAATAATAATAAAATCAGATACGAGAGGAGGATTATAATTTCAAGAATACCACTTAATCCGAAATCATATTTTAATATTTATATATATATATATATATATATATATATATATATATATATATATATATATAAATATATATAATCAATTAAAAAACAATTATTAAAATCATGTATGTAAATTTTTTTACAAAGATTCCTTCCAAACAAAAGTAAAAGTGTTTTTTTAAAAAAATTAATTAAAATAACCGGTTAACTCATAATCTGAATAATATATATCCTATCCTACTAACCTAATAATAAGTCAAATAATTGAACATAAATTTTAAAATATTACTCGATTAATCAAATTAAGTATAAATTCGTACCAATCCCACCGATACGCAAACCAACTATTGCTCACTTTCTTATCTGTAAAATATTCCATCTCAATTAATTCAGTAAACCTTAGTTAATATCTTGATTAAAATAAATGTATTCTCTTAATAAATAAATATTACTTTATCCAAACACAAGCATATGTACAACTTATTTGAAAGTACATTAGAAACAACATATAACTAAATGTTTCATTAGAAACTAAGAACATATATATATTAATCCAGTACACTTTATTTAAAAAATTAAAACTACAATAGATTTTAAATGAAGAGAATAACATCAGCTTCTGTCTCTGTAATACAACACCAAATGATAGAGGCAAGAACATGAACTCCTCTGTTTCCCTGTACGTGGCAATAAAGCAATGAATATTTCTGTGATTATTATCATGTCTATTTCAAAAGATAAACTATTAAGTGGTCCTCAAAATTGTTATTTCAACAAATTTTATTTTAGTATGATAAAAAATAGTTGGACGTTAGTAACGTTTTCATATTAATAAAATACATCGATTGAACGATAGCACATGATGAATAATGTTTTCATCTTAAGTTGCTGGAAGAAACCCTAATCGCAGCCATGATTATGAAGCTGCTGCATTATTATGAGTCTGAATAGAACCTATATGCATGCATTTTGAAGTCAATTTTGGGCTATATGAGCATTTATTCGATAGCTAAGAGACAAAGTGTGAGATGTTATATTAAGACAGGTCTATAAAAATCTTTGTTAGTGGCATTGTTAAATTATGGTAAAGAAATTATAAGAAAACAATTAATGTGCATGTATGAACAAAAATAAAACCATTGAATAAGATAAGCAACAACTTGGATGTAGGAATTGCATGGATTCAAATAATAAGGAGATAGCAACATGCAGCTAATTCATTGAAATCATGTTCAACATTATTTCAAAACTTTGTTACGTGAAGTGTTGTTCCAGATATTTATTCACATTTAATAACACTTTATATATGTGTACTCTCTCGTTCTCAGCCACTGGGCGTATATATATATATATATTATATCAAACCATTTTATAATTTTAAGAAAGTATCTGCATCACTCAATGAGATAAGCTAGTTAATTTTTAATTTTCTTTTTGTCTATGAAGTATTAAAAAAAATTAAATTTTTAATTAAATATTGTTGTTTAATTTTTTTGTTAACAGAGTGATCATAACTATTATCTTAATTCTTCATGTTGCTTACTTGTTCTCACGTATTAAGAAATGTGATATGATATGGTTAATACAAAGAAATATTTTAACTAATATATAAAACGATAAATAATTTTTATTGTTTTCATCGAAAACTTATTAGATAGTAAGAAGCTGACATTGTCACCTAGATTGGGGTGGGTAATAGAAATGTATTTATCAAATTAAAAAAATTATTATATTTAATAAATACTTTATTTGGATAAAGAGAATCTAAAGACTATTCCTTTGCTCTTGTGTAAATAAAATAAATAAATTTAAATTATTATTAAGAGATAAAAATATTTATACTTAAATAAATTTTTCAAAGTAAATGTTAGTAGAGAAAAAGATATAGAAAAGGGAGAAGTGATAATTTGATAAATGATATAATGTTTTAAGAAAAGTTTAGGCTAAAAAAATGTAGCAATATATGTGAATATGAATCCGAAAAGGGTTTTATACGGATGAAATGTGCATGTATATGAGATATTGCATGGATGTGAATGTACGTAGTAAAATGTACAGAAAAATGAAAAGGGTTCGCCGCCAATTGAGAAATGAATAGAATCAAAGAAAGAGGATAGCAACATTCAACTAATTAGTTGAAATTATGCTTCTATCTGTTTAATATATTTTTTTTCTATTTTGTTTGTGACAAGCTTCATTACATTATCATTTTGAACTTTCCCTTACATCAATGCATCACCATCCCTTCTTATATTTTCTGTCTCTTCTCATTTATTGTTTTGCACTACTTTTAACTAACCTTTTCTTTAACATACCTATAATTGCTTTCATCCATAAATGGTTTCTTTTAATTTCTTCAATCATTACTATATTCGTTTTCTTTTCTTAATAATTTCATATTTCTCTTCAACATTGGTTCATCTAGGAATCACTTAGTTATCTTGTTACATTTTTTAATTATTTAAAGTTTATCGCTTTATTATATGTGTTTCATCATGTTTAATAGTTTTTATAAAGATATTATATATTTTCTGCTATGATTTATATTCATAGAGATATCATATATTTGATTATCTTTTATTATTATCAAATATTTTGTTTTATTAGGTTTTACTTTTTCTTTTATGATGAGACATCGTACTCTATACATTGAACAAGTTTCTAATAAATCAGTAAACAAGCTCTCATTAAGTTGTTTTCATCAAATACCTCTTGTTAATATTTTTCTTCTTATGACTTATATGTATCTAATATGGTATCAAAGTTAGGTTAAAGTATATCATAACAAAAATTTGTTCCACCTGCTAATGAACCACCCACAAATTTTTAGTCTCACGCACGAGATGAATATACCTCGGTGTGACGGGTGTGTTGAAAGTTCCACATCGATTAGAGATAAGGCCCCAATTCATAATATATAAGTGGGGTGCAACCCTCGCCTTACAAGTTGATTTTGTGGGATTAAGTTAGACTTAAATTTCACTTTTAATAGTTTTACATCATTTAAAAACTAAAGTTAAAATAATTTAAATACAGTTTCAATCTTTTATTTTATTTTAATATATATATATATATATATATATATATATATATATATATATATATATATATATATATTTCATATTACCTTCATCTTAAGAAATTGAAACTCTTATTCTTTTTCAACCACCAAGTTTTTAATGATTAATTTAAACATTAGTCATGTCCCGTCAAAAACCCGTTTACCTTTATATATCAATCATTCGAACCTAATATTTTATTTACAAAACTAAGTTTCACTTCAACCTAATATTTTATTTATAAAACTAAGGTTCACTTCAGTCATGTCAACTAAGATTTATCTTTTAATGGAAATATAATATCTTTTTATAAAAAAAAAAAATGAAATAGTTAATTCCATAGTTTTGATAAACTTTTTATTATGTTAAGAAATTTATTTATTTCTTTAAGCTTTATTAGAAAAAAAATGAGTTTAATTCCATACGAATCTCCCCATATATAACTTATCTAAGACTGGGTCAAACTTAAAAGCAAATTATTTAAAATTATTATTATTATTGTTTGACTTATGTGTAAAGGTTGAAAGTATATATATATATATATAAGCCAGTTCAATTTACTATTTGGCAGAAGTGTGTCCTTTGAGGCCTTAATATAATATTAATATAAACAAAATATGTGGAGTTTAATTATATATTATATACTATATGTCTGAATAAAAAATGTTATTATAATATATATGAGACAATTAATCACCGACAATATGGAGTGGCAATTTAGGTTGGATTTAAACACGTAACAAGGGAGAAAAGTCTTTTTAAAAGATTAATGCCCTAATATTTTTAATATATAAATTGTTTGGTATCACAATTTAATTGAAAACAATATATAAATTATGTGAGTAATATTTATTTATTTAAGATTGAAGAGGATAAGAGCGACGTAAAACTGTGACACGTGAAGGCATCGATCCGAAGGGACATATCTGCATGACATTGATATGTTTTCCAACTCTCAATGTATTAAAAAGAAAGACGCAATTCCCTATTGCAAGCACTTTCCATCATCATTTTGATTTCAAATGACAAAAATTTTTATTATAAGAAATGCTGATTACAACACCATATTAATAATTATAACCTATAAGAAGTTGGATATCTCATATTAATTAAAATAATGAAGTTGTTTTATCAATTATGTTATATTAAGTTAAAAATTCAAAGATAAGTTGAAAATTTTATCTTGAGTAGAGATAAAAAAAAATTATATGACATATAAAAAATAATTAAATATGATTTCAACCATTCAACTTTACACAAAATAATTTAATTATAATAGATATCTTATACCTGTTGTCCATATCATGTACAGATCATCATTTAATTTAAGTACTAGCAATTCCTTTTTCTTCATAAAACTTTTGGGCTTAAGATTACATTAGATGCAGACTTGAATCATATTTCATTATTTTAATTTTTTTTTTCTGTGAAGAGAAAATATAGACTCACTCACCAGCGTATTCATGAGAGTATTTTTATTGACATTTTTTTAACACAGTTATTTCTTTATTTTTCAAAATAAAAGATGACTACTTTTGGAATTAGATTTACTTGATTTGATAGAAGTGATATTGAAACAAAATTATTTATTATACATATTAGAAGAGAAATGTTGTTATGGTCGTAATTTGTTTGTTATTAAATATGTTTATATATATATATATATATATATATATATATATATATATATATATATATATATATATATTTATATTTGACCGAGATACTAATTTGATAGTCAAATATGTATGAAAATGTCCGGAAGAAATTAAATTTATTAAGAAGATTTATCAATATTTATATACATTTAGAAAATAAAAATGATAAATTTATATATATTTTATATTTTTACATAAAAAATTTATAAATGTTACTTTTTAAGTGATCATTGTTTAAATTTAATTATTTTTATAAATTTAACTATTTTTAAATTAAAAATTATCTATAAATAAATAAAAATGACTTACAATCAAATTATAAAAAATGTATATTTAATTTTATAATTATAATAATATTAATAATTTTATTATTTTTTATTATCATTAAAAAGAAAAACGTATGTGTTTTCACTTAAAGAAAGAAAATGAAAAGCAAATATACATAAATTAAATGTGTATGAGTATCTTTAATTAAAAAAATCAACTAAGATTGTATGAGAAGATAACACTGGCGGCTATATTTAAAGTTAAAGGTTAAAGAGGGTAAGAGGCACGTGCAATTCATAACTGCATCATCTCCCACTACATGTACCTTTTATTTGTTAGGTTTCATATTATTGCATTTTTATTTTAAATCACCATAAATTCAACAAATTAATGCTTTGACTTTCACCTCACCACACTAAATTTTTCTTTTTATTACTTTCCATCACTAATATAATTTAATCATTCATTTATGCTCGCAGCAAAAACATTTTATATGTATAAAAAATTATTAATAGAACAAATTAACAACACAAATTCATTCAAATTAGGGGTGGGTAAGTAGTCATTTTAGCTTTGACTTTTGAAACTCTGTGTTTAAAGGAAACATTTATGAAATAAATTATTATTTTCAGTTTGAATGTGACTTTCAAAAGCCTCCTTATGAAAAGGGATTTGGTTAGTGGGCTGAACTAGTGAAAAACTAAAAGAAAATATTAATAAAATACTTTTTTTTTCCTTTCATTTTATTAAGAATTAGTTTATCCAATTAAAATTAATAAATTAATTCAGATAATTAACAATTTTAAATTTTAATTAAGTTTTTGTTAAAATGTTTTGTAATCAATTGAGTATTCAAAAATTTAAGATATTCATCTTTTATTTCTTTTATTAATTAAGTCACATAAAAAAATTTCTTATTGTGTTTATACTATAAAAAATGTGAATAATCTATGTATGAAAAGATAGTGTGATTAATGTTAAACATTGTATTATTTTAGAAGTTTTATAATATCAACATACATCAGTTTTTTTCAAAATATTTTTTAAGTTAACGTTATTTTATATATTTAAATAGTTTTTAACTTTAATATAAGTTAATTTTAACTTTATAAAACATCCAAATTCATTTTTTTCTTCACATTTTTCTTATCTAAAAGCTTTTTAAGAAAAATAATGTTCCATTCCATCCATCTTATTGGCTGCTATTAACTAGCCACAAAAAAATAAAATAATTTATAAATTATTTCTATGTTTATAAAGAATTGTCGGCAAATGTAAAATTTGGTGTAAGGAAATTAACCACCAACGCCCAACAATATTTGAATTTACTTATCTTTTATAAACTAACGTGTTTTCTAAATTATTTGTTGTGTATTTAATTCTTATCTATCTTCTTTATTTAAATCCGTACGTCCATTCATTGGAAAATTTGGTCAACTCATCCGTGTCAAACCCTTACCCATAAATCTAGAAGGCTAACCCTATATGGAGTACACAAGTATTACAATAACCTAATGTTATATACAATAAAACCAAAAATTAACAATATATTTTTCAAATATATAAATGGGTTTCTTCAAGGCTCTATAAATACTTTGTAAAATTAATTATTCCAATTTGAAGTTATAAATACACTCAAAATATATTTTTCTCTCAAAATATTTGTTTCCATTTTAATTAACTTGATTTCTCTTTTCATCCACATAACTCATATAATGAATTGTCAAACTTGGCCACTAATGGTTAAGGAAAATATCCATTAATTGATTTAAATAAGTATTAATCTATTTGATTATTTTAAATGGTTGTGGTGCTATGCTATCTAAGATTAGGCTGCTAGATCCCAAACATTTAATGAAAGAAAATTCAGACATATTTATTTTACTGATTTTTATTTGAATATTATTTTATTATGGACTTCCTAGACCGAGAGTTTCTTCTTAATTAAAAAAAAAAATCAGATATAAATGTAAAAGAGATTAAATAGTGAGAAAGTTGAAAAAAAAAATCATAAGGATCAGAAAGAAATATTATATTATGAAAAATATATACATGTATAAAAATTGGTTTGGGTTATGACATTGGGTTCACTCTCAAGATCTATTGAGAAATGATAAAGGGACAACAAAGAGGACCCTAATTTGTTTAATTTTATTATTTAGTTTATTCATTTTAATTCGTTATTAGTAAAATGTTTAGTCAGGTCTTACATATAATTTTTTTTATATTATTAAATTGGCGTAGTTAATTTGATAACTGAAAACGTAATTTTGTTATGATTAATCACGATCTGTAATGCAAAACGTAGTTTTGTTATTTAAATGTTAAAATATTGAATTTGTAGTTTGATTCAGAGAGGAAGAAGAAAAGTGAAAAAGAGGAATTGAACGGTGAAATTTCAATGGCGGGGATTCAGATGCTACCGTACGGCGACGTCGATTCCAATTTGAGGGCTATGGCCGGGTGCGCCGAGGGTTTCGGCCGCCATGCCATCGGCGGCCTCCATGGTTCTCTGTATATCGTCACCAATCTCGCAGGCACACTAACCTATGCTCCTTTTCTCTGCATTCGATTTAATTTAATTGAATTCTGAAAATGTGAATAAACAATAATTGATTGAATTGAGATGAATGACAATAAGATAGTAAGTATAGATCGTGGTTTATGATGGATGAATGATTGATTTCAGATGACGGTCCTGGGTCCCTTCGCGAAGGATGTCGTAGAAATGAACCTTTGTGGATTGTTTTTGAGGTTTCTGGTACGATTAATCTGTCGTCGTACCTGAGTGTGTCGTCGTATAAGACAATAGATGGGAGAGGGCATAAGGTGAAACTGACTGGGAAAGGTCTGAGGCTGAAGGAATGTGAACACATCATCGTGTGCAACCTTGAATTTGAGGGTGGTAGGGGTCATGATGTTGATGGCATTCAAATCAAACCAAATTCTAGGCATATATGGATCGATCGATGCACCCTTCGTGATTACGACGATGGCCTTATAGACATCACAAGACAAAGCACCGATATCACTGTATCCAGGTTGGTGGGCTCATTTTCTCCATTTTTAATTGAATTAGAACAGTGGTTTGACTCCTGTGATGTGATTATGGTAAACGTAAGTCATCTCAATAGTTGATGAGAGGGTTAATAGACATGTGCATATTTAATATCATTGGTGGGTATGCTTTGTTATGCATGTGCATGTAATATTATGAGAAATGATATTTTGACAATTCCTTTTCCATCTAGAACCAATCGAAAACCCTTTTATAATAATATAATAATAGTAAAATCTGAGTTCGTCAATGATGTTTTGATAATAATTGGGTAAGTGGCGGTGTACTCCTTGTATAATTAATATTAGTTACGCTAGTATTAATAGTTTGTTTTTCATTAATGGCTGGCCCTGTGTTTGGATTCACATCCACACAACTCTAAAGCATGTCATTGAAGAAACTATTATGAAGAAGTAGATAGACTTGGACATAAATCTGCGTGCATTGTGATTATTTACCTTTCCTTTGAGAGGAGTTGTTCATTTTAACTGAATTGAACTGCAACATTGGTTTGTCAAATGTTCTACGCATAGTAATCTCAGTTGTGGATAAGAAAATTCATGTTTGATTTTGATTTTTCAACGCATCCAAGATTTATAATCTATCAGCAGTTGATTTATTCATCCATGACTGAAGGTGTGTTTTGAATCCTCTTCCACACGATTTGGGCACGTCACTGGAAAGAAAAAACAATTAGTAATTGCTTTTAGTCTTTTTTTGACATGGATCATTGATGGATTCTCAGATACACAGAGATTACATACCTTATCCTTTAGAGAGAGGATCTCGATTTAGAGGAGGCGAATCAAATGGTCAAAAATGTGATGGGTTACTTTGTTTTGTGGCTCTAGGTGTTACTTTGGGCAGCATGACAAGACCATGCTCATTGGAGCTGACCCGACTCACGTTGGTGATAGATGCATCCGGGTGACCATTCACCACTGTTTCTTTGATGGAACGCGGCAAAGACAGCCACGTGTGAGGTTTGGAAAAGTTCATCTGTACAACAATTACACCAGAAACTGGGCGATTTATGCTGTTTGTGCTAGTGTGGAATCCCAGGTGAGCTTGCTGCTTTCATCTGCAGATTTTCTTAAAATTTGCTTTCTGTCCTAAGTTCTATGCAAGAACTGAGAGAGAGAGAGTAATTGATTCCGTGAAATCATTTTACAGATATACTCTCAATGTAACATATATGAAGCGGGAACAAAGAAAAAGACTTTTGAATTTTATACTGAGAAGGTAAAATATTTCTTTTCACTCAAAAGTTTGCTGTTTTATGGTCATTAAGCATATCATATTCACAAAGTTACTCTAAGAACAAGTTTTATGGCTAGTAATGGTTGTGATAACAATGTGTCTCTAGGCGGCAGATAAGGAAGAGCAAAAGTCCGGCAACATAGTATCAGAAGGAGACATGTTTTTGAATGGTGCAGAGCCATGCTTGGTTACAGAAAACAGAGAAGTGGCCATGTTCCATCCTACCGAATATTACCAGACGTGGACGATGGAAACTGCTGCGCATTCTCTTAGAGAGATCCTCCAATTGTGTACAGGTTGGCAATCCATTCGTAGGCCAGTAGATCGTATGGTCCCTAATTAAGATTCATTGCATGAGCACACCTTCTGCATTATGAGGAAACCTTTCACATTACATCAAGCACATTTAAGAATGAAACTTTAATTTGTCCTTTATTTAATTCGAGTTCTACTAACATATTGTTGTGTTCTGTTAACATAGTCAACTTTGTGGTTATGACACTTTTCGATTTGGTATTTATATCGGTCCCCATTCATAATTTTCATTGTCAGAAGTTATTCTTATTCAAAATTGAAATTTAGAGGTATTTTCTTTTTATAATTTTATTTTTGAAGTATATAGATGTGGTGACCAAGCAAGAAAAATATTTAAACTCGTATTTAATTTACATTGTTTAAGTCCTTGCCTTTGGCTATTCTCTAAGTATGAGACGTGAAAACAAGGTCACTTTTTCTAAGTTGATGACTTGAAATAAATACATTAGCGTTTTTCTTTTCTAGTTGAAAGCACTGAAGTTAGTCATAAATTGGAGCTTAATAAGTTAATTAATTTACTGCAAACTGGCTTCTGATTTTTATGTGTCGAACTACAAGACCATAACTTTTAATTTTATTCATTTTGAAACATCTATTATTAAATGTAACGAGGTAATGAGTGTATATGAATTTATACTATAAATTTGATAATTTTATATTATAAAGAAACGGTATTTAAGGAGTTCCTTGTGAAGTTCACATGTAAATAATTTAGACCAGGAAGAGAGTTGGTTATGGAGTTCACATGCCAACAAGTTTGACAATCAATAACAACAAAATGAGATTTAGAGAGAATAGTAGTTGTGGCATAATGTTATTGGTCTTCTGTACACTTCTTTATTCGGATTCTTCGGCCCATCAACTGTGATCATCCCTGGACCACTGCACTTTTGGCCCACTCTTTTGATTACTCGAGGTCACATTTTATTCATTATTTTTTTAATTTCATTTGACTAAGGCAATGTGCTGAACAATAATGGTTTACTCTCAGAAAGGGTTTGGACAAAGTTTTTCACAAGATTTTGTTGGGGGAAAAAAATTTCCAGCTTCTAATACAAACTAAATTAACTTACGTACTTTAACTTTAAGTAAGCTAACTAAAGAGTTTATTAAATAAGAAAAGTGAATGAGTTAATTTTAACTTGCTTTCGAAAAACAAGTTGATATATAGAAAACTCAGTTCATTTTACCTTTTTTATTTTCTCATTCTATAAATATTTAGAGAAAAATTTAGCTAAGTGTAATCAAAGTTATTTGATTGTATCAAATATAAATGATATGGAAAATTTTATCTGTATATGGTTGGGTTGTACTGTGAAAAAAACAAAAATCTCCGCCCTTTCCAAGAAGAAAGTATATTTTGCCATAATCATGGAGAAGAGAGACGCTAAGCCGGGAGAAGATGCTACTCTCATAAATGGCAGATTGGATTGAGAACACATACAGTTCAATAGAGATGAGACTGACTATTGAGTAGATTAGCGGAAAACATGAGGATTAAGTACCTAATCCATGCAGTAATTTAATACCACAGAATATATATATATATATATATATATATATATGCTTTGACTTTTCTTTTCTCTGTTACTATTTGAAGGTGTGATGTATCTACATTATTTCATGGACTAAGCATCTCTTCTACCATACTTAATTTTGCTAGCAATCAAATCTTATTAGCACAAAAAAAACAAATTACAAGTTTTGCAAAAATGTAAACAAATTGGATGCAATTTTGACACTTATTACATATAAAACAAATTAACTCCTTTATAAATACCTTCTTAAACTCTTATAAATGAAAAACACTGGCATAGTAAAAAATTTAATTTCAACAAACGCCCAGCCCAGTATAGTTATTTCCGAAGGAAACAGAATATTTCAAAGCTATTCGAAATAGGTAGGCATTAAAAATTCCAACGTGATTTTAACTGATTAAATGTGTCTAACACGAAATATTATTGAGTTCGATTGAAGACTAATTTCTTTTAGTTAATTATATTCAGACTCGTACAATATAAACATCATAAATTAAATTTATGGGTTCTCTTAAACGCCGCAAATGGTCTGGGAACACATTTCTCAAAATGTAAATGTAAAGGTTGATTAAAAGAAACGTCAAAAATGCAATGCATCAATTTTGAACGAATACTAAAACAATGCGCATAAATTCTAATAGCTTCAAAAAACCAAACACGAATTTTAACATAGGCAATAACAAATGGTAACTCCGACATGAAACTACAAATCTGTGATGTATCAAAACTGGTCAAGTATTAAAGGAGTAAACGTCAAATTGATCAATAAGATTTGCTCTAATATTACACCTTGATAGCATACTTCCTCATTGGGAAATAAGTCTCCTTCTTCTTCTCCCTCTCAGTCTTCAACGAAGCCTGCATGAAAAAGAAACAAGAAATCTCATGAGAAACAACTGTTGTCCATCACCACCAAATATAGTCCTATAAGAGTTCACTTCTCTACAATCATGTTAATCTACAATGTAAGAACACCTAATAGTCGCATTTAACTTCACTTCTCCCCAATAATTTTTATAGAAAAAATTAGAGGAACATTGATGTTTATGTCTCTGAGATTTTATAAAAATCCTAAACAAGGTTATATTTCCTCGTGTCTAAAGCTAATTATATCAATGGAAGTCAAAATCACAAGCATTTCTCCCAAATATTGTTTAAGAACAAATTCAGGAGCAAATAACACATTAGATAACATTTGGAAAGGACTGGATCAGATCAAATTGATCCAACAACCGGATGTCGCTGACTTTCAATCAGGATAAAAGAACCTTTACGAAGGACAGACAATCTTAGCATGGGTATTTCAAACAGACAAACTTCAAAAACAATACAGTATTTCTCTCTAACAAGATGATGGTGCAAATATGTCTATCTCAAAAATTAATTTTAAACCGACCAGTGTACATCCCAATTTATATAAGAGAAGCAAAGTAACACAACCCTCACTACAGAATAGTATAGGAAGGGATTCTCACACATTTCGCCTCTGTCAAAATACTCCATAAAGCATTGAGGATATATAATTGAAATTTGAGTAATACAGGAGAATTATAAAGCACACGAGCAACCATAGAAAAAAATGGTCCAACACAAATAAAGTACAGATAGAAGTTGCTCGAGTAACATCTCAAGACCATAGACATTAAAGGCATTACACAAAAAAGTGCACTCAAATTAGATCAGGTAGGCACTAGTAAAAACAAAAGTGGAATGAGTATCCCTAAAAAATAGAATAAATTCAAGCTCATCAAAACCAATGCAATCCATTTATTAAAAACTAACAACAGAGCATTCGCATTAGTCGACATACTTTTGGTAACATAAAGTTAGTAGTTCCATTAAAGGAAGAACCAATGGCATTACCTGGTGCTTAGTAAGCCTCCTGCGAATAGCCCTGGTCTTCTTGGGGCGGAGATCAAGGGGCAGGTACTTTTTGTTCTTGTAGGCATCCCTCAACGCAGCCTTTTGCTTCTGAGAAATCACAGTCAAAACCTGGGCAATCGACAACCTCACCACTTTTCTGCAACCACGAATTGAAAATAAAAACATAAACACAAGCACCACACATGCAAAAATACAAATTCAAATGACAAACAACCCAACGCGGAAAGACATGAAATTTTACATCTTGGAGAGCTTGTTAGGGGCACCTCCGGTGACCTTAGCAACACGAAGCAATGCTAGCTCGGCCTTGAGGTCCTTCAGCTGATTCAAGAGTTCAGCTTTCGTCTTCTGTCTCAGCTCGTAAACCTTAATCCTCGCTGCAAAAACACCGCTTTTAGGCACATCAATTAACAACAATGGACAGGGAATAATGCTTCAGGAAATTACCCATTGCTACAATTCCACGAGCTTCCGCTTCGGCTGCGACTCTACGTTGTAAACCCTAGTGTTAAATAAAAGAGACGAAGCTCGAAATTAGGGTTTTTTTTAGTTATATAGAATGCTGTTTCGGGTTCGACCACATGCGGTTTTAAACGGGCCTTCAGTTTTTTGTTAGGTTAACTCGAAACGGCGAGGCCCACTTTACTAGATTGGGCCGATTTAAACTTTCGAATTGGATTTCTTTTCTTACTTCCTCATAATTCTTATTTCACTCTTTCTTTTTTTGTAAATTTTTCAAAGCCGTATCCTCTATTGCAATGTTTCCAAATATATTTTTATAAATATATAAATATTTCAGAAATTATTTTTTTAGTATATTTACCTTAAATAATATACTCTAAAAGCATTTAAAATGGTAAGACTAGCTAGAGAAGTAATATTAGAAATCTGATATATTGTCAATTTATAAACTACTCAAATAAGCTCATAAATAGTTTATTGTTTTTTGACCAATCGAATTTGTAAAGATGATCTCCAGTATAATAAAAATATATAATAAAAAAATTATATCTAATAATTATTTCTAGATATTTTATTAAATATCCTTTTATGTAGAGCTTTAGATGGATTCAAAATTGTGATTGAGATGTACGAAAAATTTGATTCGTGTGGGGAAAGTCTTATCTTTTTGTAATGATGATTTTTTCCTTTTGTCATGTTGTTTTTTGAAAAGTTTGTGTTAATGGCGAATTGTGACTTGTGTGTGTTGAATTGTGGGTTTGTGCTTGAACCATCCATATGGCAATGATGTGGTGGTTCCGAGTTGTCACTCGTCTTTTACGGCCAAACCAAACAACACACCAAAGTACAGACAAAAAATAAACAGTGACGAAAATAGAAAAAAGCACCAACACATGCGTGCCTTCCTCGTCCATTCGAATTCAAACAATAGTCTATTTCATTATCTAAAGAAACTATCTCTTTCGATAATTATCTTTATTAATCTTTCAATTCCATGATTTGATTTTTTGATAAATTTAAATATCTAGATTAAATATGTTTGTAGTCTATAAATTTATCGTGAAATTTAAATTCTTCGATTAATTTTTGATACATTTTGATTCTCAAATTTAAAAAAATAATAAATATAATTCACTTAATTATGTTAATTTATTTTTGTGTTAAATGATGTTTCAAGTTGATATTTGAATTGAAAGGTGTATAACTCAATGTCAACTTGTATTGGACTACGTCTTGAAAAGTCTCACATCGTTTAAAATAACTTAGGGAATGGGTGTTAGTGATTATATAATGGATTCTATGTTCATATTGTTCCTTGTATTTAGCTAAAAAAGGTATTTTTTTTATAATTATTTTTAATAATCTTTCAATTCAATAATTTTATTTTAAATAAATTTAAATAATTATTTTAAGGTTAAATATGTCTGTAATTTCTATATTTGATCGTGAAATTTAAATTTAATTATTATTCAGATTTTGATATATTTTAATTTTTAAACTTTAAAAATAAATTAATATAATTCACTTCATAACGTTAATTTGTTTTTGTATAAAATGGTGTTTCAAGTTAATATTTGAATCAGAACATATACTATTTAAATGTCAACAACTAAAAATATATTTAATCTATCTTATTAAAAAAAACAAATATACAATTTCTGAACTAAAAATTATTTATATAAAAAAAGTCATCACAGGACTTCTGTAAAACTAGTATTATAAATGAAATTAGGATAAAAATGATCTAAAACAATATTTTCATCATTAAATATACTTTATTTAAGAGAGAGAAAAGTCAACGTTGTGACGGAAATCATGTAAACTTTTCTTTTGGCTTACATACCATGCATTTAAATCACCATTCATTTTAACCCTTAGTTTTAGTTGGAGTTTTCGACATGTACGTTAAAGAGTTATTTTATTCTACTTAGGTGGTTTAATAACGAAAGTATGCATTATTTGTTTAGTTAAACAATACAATTAGCTTTATGCTCTAACAGTTTGTGTCTTTATCTTAATAATACACCTTTAAGTCTATAGTTATAAAACTAAAATCATCTATCATAATATAATGTTAACTTTTTTTCTTTTATACATTTTAGTTTTAATTGTTTATGTAAAATATGATTATTTATATTTATTTGGTGTTGACTAAATAAACTTATGGTGTAAAAAATATTGTTAATTAATCGTAAATTGTAAAAAATATTACGCATGATATAAATTCAATGTGAGTTAAGAATTTCACATAATGGAAAAATTAGTAAAATGAACAGTATATAAATAAATAAAAATTAAAAACACATTATTTTAAAGTTTTGAATTCAATATAGTGTCATAATTATTTAAATGGATTTGTTCATGATTCGTTAGTATCAAATCAATTCATATCTCTCTTAGGAAAAACTTAAGATTGATATCAAAGTCAATAGTTCATTAAATAAGATGAACAATAAGTAGAAAAAATTATAAACATACGAATTTAAAGTATTTGATTAAAAGTGGTACCCAATTTCTTATATAAATTTGTACATGTAAAGAAATTCACACTTTGTACTATGCGTACTATTTTTAGATATGCTATTCTTAATTTGGTATTGATAAGATCTTGCAATACAAATTAACCTTTTTTAGATGATTTTATTTAAAGTTTGTTGATAACTTTTTTATTTATTTTAATACATTTAAATAAAGAATTTCAAAGTCATTGAATAAGTGTTTCATTTAATTAATTTTTAAAACACATTCCTGTATTGCAAATATTGAATATATTTTGCTAAGAAATACAAAATCATTTGTAAAAACTTTTGAAAGAAGAGTAGTTTCACCTTCAAAGTTAAAATAAATGGCATGTGTAGAACAAGTTGAAAATGCATAAAAAAAAAAGGTTATTTCACACATTCAATAATCAAATCGTGGAGGCTAGTTTTGTTTGAATTGGAAATTTCACGTGTTCTTGGCTTTCCTTCTTTATTGAAAACCGTGACTTCTAGAAATAACCCTTTTTGAAAAAAAAAATACAAGTCAATATTTTTGTAGTTTCAATTATTCCAATACACATTCATATAAAGTCTAATATATAATCAGAATGAGAACAAATAGCAAAAAATGTAAAGTCAAAAAACATTTGTTTCAACTATATTAATTAATTAGTATTACAATTCACTTACATTCCTTTTTCAACGTACTGTTATCCCTTGTGTTGTGTCCATCAATGATGCTTTAAAAACAGTTTAATTTCTTTAATTTATTTAATAAAAATATAACTATGATTTAACGATACAAAGAGCAATTCAATTATTTGGAGTAAATTAACCCTACATTTAAAGGGTATGATCATATCAAATTAAGGACGAATGTCATGATTGAATTTTATACTTGTTTGTGTTTTCATATTTCAAATAAATTAATCATAAGTTTAAAGAATATGATAATGTATCAAATTTTTGCCGAAAGTTATGATTGAAGCGTTTGGGTGAGCGAGATTTAGTTGTTATTTGGATAATCAAATTCAAGAATATTTAATTATAACAAGAAGATGGAAATTTACAGTTTTGATTGCTTTATCAAAGTTATTGTAAATATTACATAATATTATATTTTTAATGTTCAGATAAAAAGTTTGTTTGTTAACATTTAAAAAAGTTTTTTTTTTTCATGTCAAACAAACTCGCAAAGAGATGTAACCAATAATGTTCGTGTTAATGCTAACAAATTAAATGATCATAAATGCATTAAATATAATTAAGGAATTAATAGCACCCAGTCAAAAGAAACTTCCCCGTCCAAAAAAAAAGTCCAACAAAATTAATGCCAAGTTGCTTCCAAATGAAAACACCAAAACGTGGTTTTATTGAAATAAAAAAGCACGTCTATTATACTATTAATTTAGCTTAATAATCTAAAATATTTTTGCATCTCTCTTTGCCTGTTCCATTGATCCATTCAATTCAACCACATTTTTTTATAAATTAGCCAAATCTTAATCGGATACAATTCTGATACAGAAGATATTGATATATAATAAATTAATAATTATGATAATTAGTCTCATATTAATTAATAATTAAGTGGCATCATTAATATTGAGATGTGTGTAGACCAAGAACACAACACTTCTCTGGTTCTCGCTTGTTGCCTCTATAAGTGGAGAAACTCATGACATTGTTTTTCCCACTCTTACGTGTTTTATTTTCCTGAATTTCATGCACTCTAATCTTAAAATCTCTCTCTCTCTCACTTCACTCATCTAATCATCACTCTCTTCTTCTTCTTCTTCCTCTCTTCGTCTCTCTCACCAAAAACCAACCTTTCTTCATGGTCTCTCTCTTTTTCTTCATCTCTTTATCTATAAATATCATATCTTTGTTCATAACTGATTTTCTTTTGCTGTTCCTTTCTTCTTTCTGCAGGCCACTGAAACCCCCGCGATCAAATACGAGGAGGTAACAATCAACATCGACATATATATAAATATCTTATCTTGATCTTGTTCAAATTCTTCAGACAGAAATTCAAGGAAATCTTAATATTTTTTTCTACATTTTTAAGGAACATATACTAAATTCACGAGGGATGAAGCTCTTTACATGCCGATGGCTTCCGGCTAATAGGAGTCCGAAAGCTTTGATCTTCATGTGCCATGGCTACGCCATGGAATGCAGCGTCACCATGAACAGTAATCACGCAATAACCCTCTGAACGTTCATTCGTTTTCACTTTTCCAGTTTTCGATGGAAGTTGATTCGGTTGATGTAAATTTTCTGCACTTTTTTTTTCTGATTGCAGGCACGGGAATAAGACTTTCGCAAGCGGGTTTTGCGATGTTTGGGATTGATTACGAAGGACATGGAAAATCAGAAGGGGTTCCTGGTCTTGTCATGAATTTTGACAGAGTCATCGACGATTGTTTGCAACATTTCTCCACAATTTCTGGTTTGTTTCTTCTTCTTCTTTCTCCCTCTCTATTTTCATGTCAATTTGTTCCCTGCCACTAAGGTTGTTTCGTTGAACATGTTTTTTCAACCCTTGACGTGGCCAATTTGTCGCTTGGTGAATATGTTTGCGAATGAAGTTGTCTTTTTTTTCTTTATTTTTTGAAACTGCAGAAAAAGCAGAGTACAAGAACAAGATGAGGTTCTTGATGGGTGAATCCATGGGAGGAGCTGTGGCACTTCTTTTGCATAGGAAAGAACCACAATTCTGGGATGGGGCCATTTTGGTCGCACCCATGTGCAAGGTTTTGATCCCTTTCTCCATTTTTTTTTTGTCCTTATTCTTCCAAATCCACACATGTGATTCCTTTTATAAACACTGTTCTTTTTGCTGCTATATTTAATCATTTATTGAGTTTAATCAAACATAATAGTGCAAAATTAATCATACACCAAAACTTGAATCACAGACAAAAAAAACCTAATAACAACAACTCTGAGTTTCATTTGGACCATTCAGAGGTTGGTAGCATTGGTGTGTTCTGTGATTTTCAAAACCCAGCAAATTTGGACCCAATCAAAATCATTCTTTTCTTCTTATTTACCTATTCTCATGGTTTCTTTCTGGGAATCTATTCAAAACCGTTTGAATACAAAATTGTTTTTAACAGATAATAACTTAAGAGAGACGCAAAATGATCGACATAAAAAAAATACAGAGATGGTTTGTGAGACAATTACGTAAGAGATAGAAAGAGATAGAAAAAGATAGTAAATTAGTTTGTATGTCACTCTATCTAGATAAGGCACGTCAGAATCTTTCCTTTTTGTTAATTCAATGCATCGATACTTTTATTATCAATCGTTACTTGTTCTATATAATTTATAACCGGAAAAATGTATCCCGAGAAATAGATATATAGTTTTGTTTTTATCTAAATTTATTTATCTATTATATTACTAGAATATATAGAAGACAAAATATATGTTTTTATATATTAGATTTGAGTTTATTCGTAAGTTAAAAAATAAATTAGTGGATTTTTTTGACCGATACTATTATTTGACATCGAAGGTCTTTGACTTTTTAGAAGCGTTGAATGTTAACGCATCGTTGAAGATATTTTTAAGCTAAACCGTTGTAAATTATTCTGATAATGCGTCAGAATCAGAATCCGCAGCCTACAGAAAGGGACTTATTAATGCATTTTTACTTTAAAAATACACCCACATTTTGAAATTTTCAAACCCACAACATAATTATAATGAAAAATGTTAATAAATTTAATTATTATTTATTTAGCATTAAACAGAGAAAAAAAAAAGAGTTTTGTTGTAAGACTTGGGTGAAAATGAGGTGAATTATTATTTTGTTGATGCATTGAGGTGACGTATTTGTTAATAAATTGCAGATTGCAGAAGAAATGAAACCAAACACAATGGTGATTAGGGTATTGAATGCACTAAGCAGAGTTGTTCCGTCGTGGAGAATAGTGCCCGGCCCAGACATAATTGATATTGCCTTCAAAGTGCCTGAAGTGAGAGAAGAGGTATTTCGAAGCATTTATTTTTTGGTGTAATTACTTCCATAATATCTGTTTTTGTTTCGATATCAGTTTGGTATCCCGTATTCGCTTTTAAAATTAAAATTGTGTTAATTAAGTTTCAACACTTGAAAAAAATATTTCCATGATAATGATTTTTGTTTTAAAGGAACCTAATTGAGACATTTTTTTAAAAGTTGAAATTCGATTGATACCTTTTTAAAAGGATAATAAACTGACACATTCCAACAAAAGTGTGTATTATCCCACTAATTAAACCTTAGTCTTTTATCCTTTGATAACATTTGATGCATTATATATTGTTGTATTGAACAGATCAGAGAGAATGAATATTGCTACAAAGGAAGGCCTCGGTTGAGAACAGCCTCGGAACTTCTAAGGATCAGTACAGAAATCGAGTCAAGACTGAATGAGGTAAATTTGTATGAAGTGAATGAGAAAGACGCATTGAATTGAATTGAATTAATGAAAAATGTGGATTTTTGGTTAGGTTTCACTTCCTTTTCTAGTTTTACACGGTGAGGAGGATCAAGTGACGGATAAAGCAGTAAGCAAACAGCTACACGAAGTGGCTGCAAGCTCAGACAAGACACTGAAGTTGTACCGAGGAATGTGGCATGGTCTGCTGTATGGAGAGCCACCGGAAAACTTGAATATTGTATTCGCGGATATTATTCGGTGGTTAGAGAAGAAAACTCAGTTTGGAAATGCAAGATTGGAGAGAGAGCTGAAAGGAGAACATGAACTTGCGATGAGGTCTGATCTCTAGCCATTTAGAAACACAAAGTTAGGGAATAAGCGTTAGAGCGAGGGAGGGGTCGTGCATTTTAAACAAATCAATTTATATGTGCATTAACGCCCGTGTGTACAGTTTCAAATCAATTTATAAACCAACAAATGCCTCAATTTCTTATTTCAACATTACCACATACCTATTCTCTTTATGTAATTAACTTTTACTCATTTATATACGTAAATTCATCACCATAACGCCACCGGCACCACTCTATATAATAATTGTTTCAAACAGTGTATGCTTCTGTGTTTGTATCAGCATATGCATTTTTATTCGTAAATTTATAAAATCACTGTTATAATTCATCTTACGAATTTGATAAATTATTGCAAAACTTAATACACGAAATACTTCTTCACATGTTAAACCGTATTATTATATTTATAATATATATCACCATTTATTTGATATTTTGTAAACAATGATTAGATTTAAACTGAAAATCAATCCTATACAAAGTACTATTTGATTGAATTACAATATAATTGATGTTTTTTTCTTTTAAATAAAAAAGTCATTGTGGTTGAATCGATTCATTTATCTTTAAAATTAATTTAATCTATTTCGGAAACACCTTTATCGGAATATAAGATCGCAAAAGCTTTGGTAACCCCCAAACAGCAAAAAACCATTACGACATATGCATGTTTCATTTCAACAGTAACCAACACCCGGTAACAACGCGGAAAAAGCAGGCACCACAAATTCAACAAAACAAAACTCCAAATGAGGGTAATCGGTTACCACTACACAGTTTCTCAACAATTAAATAAAATAAATAAAAAAAAACTAATAATTTCTTTCGTGCATAGTGTCTGATGATGAATTTTGATAGGTACATTAAATGCAATGGTGTTTAATTTTGGAAAACAACTAGAACCAACTTTTCGTTGAAATGGTAAAGCAGTGATATTCTACACTAAATTTCAAATCCAGTTAAATCAAGCATCTGATTGAGCAGAAGAGGGGTTGCTGAGTGAGTTGTAGATAGGAAGTGATGTGGCACGTTATCACATCCACAAAGCGTGATAACAGTTAACTACGACTAATTACAACATAAATTGCCAACTGAGGTCGCCAGGTCCCTTCATCCCCCCTTGAAATAAATAGGACAAGAAATCACTGTTCCCGTATTAATGAGATACACCACCTTACTTCACTTTGTTAGTATTTGACCTAGCTCCGGCGCCCAAATGACCTACTACAAAAACACATTTCCACCATGACCTGCAAGCAACACCAAAACACAGTATACAACACATTCATCAAATCAAAACTCTCAGTAACTAAGCAACTGCAAAAATTATTCAAGATTAATTATCATTGTCATCATCTCTGTCAAGACCCACATGGCAACAGATGGAAGTAGTTTAATTGGAACAGAGGTGATCTATTTAAACAACGCCTATAACATGGGTTCTAACCTAAAGAACAAAATATGTTGCGTCTTCTATTTCCCTCTTATCAATAATTATCAACTAATTAAATAACTACTACCAAGTGTGTGGGATGGGGGAGGGGTCTACTTCTCCTTCCTTAACTACCACATAACTGAAAATCCAAATCTCTAAAGGGGAGAAAAAGGTAAACGACCTGTTTGATTACCCAGTTTAGCAGCTGCCTTGGGAATACCAAACAACAAAAATTTTGGACAGGCGAAGAATTTTCCTTTAAATTTTATTCAGCAGAAAATAAAGAAAACAATCCTCAGCCAAGACTATCCTTTAAAAGGAGATAGTCCAGATAAGGGGTTGGAGGGTTAGTCGCATTAAAGAGGCTAGCTTCTTGTAAACATGTGTAACAGTAATACCTCATTCTCTATTTAAGGATATCTAAACTCTTTTAGTATAAGATCTGCATGAAAATGGAAAGGGGGACAAATCCTCATGTTGATAGTGGACCCAATGTTGGAATTATCCATCTCAAATAAAATTACATGTCAAGTATTGGTTATAAATCTATTATAATAAGGACCCAAAGAGATAAAATTAGGGAATCATACCTTTCATGCAACCATTTCTTAAATAATCTTATTTCTCACTTCCTCGAGTTTCTTCAGTATCTCTCCAGGGGTTCTGTCCAATTCATCAGCAATTTTTCTCTGCAAATCCATTGGCAATGTTGGGAATTGCTCGCATAGATCCCCATCAATAACATCCTACACAATAAAGCAGAACTATCAGAAATTTGAAAAAATTTAATGCCACGTCCAAAAAAAGCACAATAAACAAATAGAACATTTTGGTGTGCACATGTTTAATAGTGACAAAAGATGAACGGCTCTTTGTCAAGCAGGAACAGCAATGAAAATATATACAGGGACAATGCTCTTATCCCACAGATTGCAGATAGCACTTTCGCACAATTTCATACAAGCAATAAACAGCGGAATATTGATCAGGCATACCTTAACGGGAAAATATGCAGATCTATATGCCATGTGGTCTCTTCCGCACAAAGGTGGGTGATCTTGTCTCATATGCATCTCCAAATGAGAAAAGAAGTCAACATCATCTCGTGAAGTAAAGGCATGTAGCGCGCCAACACTTCCCATAACTGTTCCAAATACAATGCACTCTCCACCACCTGGTATGAGAGAAGCCTTTTGCAAGCATGTGACCACATCACCAACATGAAACTGTACAATTTCTTCCACCTTATTGGGAGCTCCATTCAGCTTTCCTTGCTCCCACTTGATCCTACCACCAGTAGGATCTTCTTCTATCTCATCTGAAACATCCTGTGGCAGCCGCACAAAATAGATATTTCCAAACTTGTCTGCACCTGCCATGGTGTCAAAATCTATGTGGTACGATGCAGTAAGCCACCTTGGAACACAATCATCGGCAAATATATAAAGTTGGTTTTCGTCCCGCCTATACTTGCAGTAATGGAAAGACTGGAGAGAAGAAAGAAAAGAACACAATTAACTAAAGATTTTATTCAGTGAATTAAAACATGTAGTGCAGCAGCACATTGGATCCAAGAATAAACACACTGTCTACTTGCAAAATTAAGAGAGAATAAATTCCCAACAGAAAAGTCTTAGTCAAGTCTTTCCAAAATAGTATAATACCCACGGAAGTTTTGTATAAAAACCAAATCAGTGAAACTAGTACATTAAATTTTGCAGCACACAGACAAATTAATGTCACAATAATCCACACTGATATCAATCAAAAGCTACCAGAAAGCTCAAGTCACCAAATGTGGATATTCAACAGCAATGGATTAACCACAATTCCAAAACTGTGGTAAATGCATCCACCGTAATTAATGCATAAATTAAGATACCAATCAGCAATGATAGAAAGCCTTCTATGGTTCCACATGAGAACCAGTACTAACATAAGCTACATATGGATAAAACAGAACGTACCTCTTGAACATCACCAACATAAATTCGATCACGATATGCCTGAATAGAGACAATCGTGTTGGGGAATAGCTTATTCTCACATTTTCTTAACAGACGTCTTTTCCCCAAATCATATAACCTGAGCACAGGTCCTATCCCTGCAAGTAATCTTCCTTGAAACTGACATAGAGCAAGAGGAACACCTTCTACCTGTGTTTTGTGAAGAAGTTCAAGAGATCTTCCCTCCTCTACAAACCTATAAATATGAATAAATCCTGCAGTTACAGTCCTTTTGGGCAAAAATTGCAGTCCCTTAGCCGTCCCAACAGCTAAAAGGGTTCCATATTCCTTATCATGGAAATTTACTGTGCATATGCTGAAAGCAGCCTCATTCTCCTGAAGCTCCAAAAGACAAGTTGTATTTCCTGTCCTGGGATCAAGAACTCTGATGCATGAAACCCATTTGTCTGATTCAGCTTTTGGATAGCCATAGTGCTCATCAGAGAGGGGATCATCTTTATCTTCATCATCACCACCATTCTCCATTTGGTCCGCGCTTCCAGTACCATTCTCCCCGGCTTGAGCAGCCTCAAAACACTCTTTCCTAGCAGCTTCACGCTCTTCTGCAGTTAATGCACCCTGATCACTCTCAATCATCACAAGGAGTTTTCGTTTGGGTTGCAGAACAAATTTCCTTGGTGTGTACCTTAATGGAATTACAGTTTCATTAAATGTTTCCCCTAACCTTTCTATGGTAAAAATTCTCAAGGCTTCGCCAGCAACAGCAACTACACCTTCTACACACTGGTCAGATGAAAATGAAGCAGCATATTCAAGGGTTTCATATGAAAGGGGTGTTAAAAGGAAATGTCCTTGGTGAATATAACCAAGCCAGGGTCGACTAGACAAACAAAGCATAGCCCGCTTGCCTCTCACAATGATGGAAAACAGCTTTGGGGCTCTCAATCCTAAGAACCTGGAACGTGAATCAGAAAGCTGACCTGTAACCATATCCACCACAGTTCTAAACAACACACCATTCTGTAACCCAGCGTTCAAGAATAGGCTAGCAGGATGATCTGCACCATCCTCACCACCAACAGAAGCTTGAACTTCAAGAAAAAGTAGAGACTCTGGAGCTGAAGAAACACTCTGAACACTTAGTGCCTGCATACAATCATCAGGATCCAGTGATAAGATGCGGATGGTCTTGTCATATGAGCCAACTGCAAGAAATCGAGATCTTTGTCTGCCTTCGGGCACTGGAGCAATGTCTAAACAAGCAACATCTCCAGACATTTCATGCTTCTCCACCTCCATCAACTGGCCAGTTACATCTACTTCAAAATATATAAGCTCCCCTCCACTGAGTGCAATAACCACCTGAAGTCTATTTGATCCAACTTTTGAAATTGTCCTCTTTCCAGGTGTTCTCCATTCATTAATACGGCCATCCTCCCTGATATGCCTGATACCATTTGGGTGAACCTGCATGAGAGAATCATCTCCTATCAAAGAAACAGCAAGGGAGGGAGTCGTGTCAAGAAACCCACTGTCGCTAACTTCTTCAACAGTCTCACCAATGGAAAGCACAAGAGTTGCGTTTGTGAATGACACAACAATGTAAGCATCAAACTCGTCAATAACATTCTTCTTCACCGTCCAGACAGCACTTGGTATACCAGGAAGCTTGGATACAGCCATCTCACTAACCGCTAAACCAGTTCTCAAAATCCTCAAAGACGACCTAGGACCACGTCCACAGAGAGTAAAAATCTGAGGAGTTTCCTCTTCAAAGAGATTACTGACCTTCATATCCATTATTGGCATTAAACTCTCAACCTGGTCAATCCTGACAAGGTTTTTCAGTCTCCTGGGCTGGAAAAACACAGGCTGAAAACCTTCCTCGGTTTCCATTAGCGTGGCAGATGATGCCTCCACGTCATCCTCATCCCCTATAGACTTAAATTGATACAGAGCATGGTTCCCAAACTCTGAGGCAGCAAACAAGAACCCTGACTTCAGCACACACATCGAAGCAGTAACAGGAATAGTATCAAAGTATTTAATCTTCAATTCAGATACACGGTCATTGTTGTGTTCCAACGTGACCTTAAAAATGTCCCCATATTCCGTCTGCAGGAGGAAGAAGAACATGCTCTTCAGTTTGTGCATGGCAGCCGAGACAATAAGCACGCCACGCTCAGCTGGCAAGTCGTCTCGCCGTGGAATCACAGCCCTAACATCCGGATGACCTTGATTCTTATAAATAACAAAATTTTCAGCACATACAAGCACCCCACTAGGGCCATCACCACCACCAGGAACAGTAACAAGCAAATTGGCCCCATTATCAACCTGCTCGGACCACTTCCGCGAAACATGGTTGAGCCCAAGATCAAGCTCATAAAAGGTCAAATGCTTCTGAGCCTCAGAAGCAGCCTGACCAGTGGAATCCTGGTCTGCCTCAGAGTAGTCCAATTCAATAGCAGCAAAAATAGGGTTTTCAAAACCACAATCAACACCGCAAATTGAATAAACTAAAGTGTGAGATTTGTGAGCTTCTAAAGGGGAAGAAATGGTTAACCTAGCAGCAGTGTCCCTATTCAAAACATAAACGAGTTTCTGCTTCTCGCAGGCGCCAATCATAACGGCCCTACCCTTTGGATCGATGGCGAGGTACTGACCTGGGACAATTCGGCGGCAACCAGATTTTCCGAAGGTTTCTTGGTGGACTTTGTCGAATACGTTTTTCTCTTTGTTATATTCGAGGATTACGATGCGACCGGAGTCGGAGCCGACGACGATGTAGTCCTTCTGAGCGCCCATGAGGCGGAACTGAGCGAGGGAGCGAATGGCGCCGAAGATTTCGACGGAGAGGATGGTTTGGATCCGGCCATTGTCGTCGGGACGGAGGAGATCGAGGACCTTGCCACGGGCGACGACGATTTCCTGGCTCTTGCCGCCGGAGAAGTTGCCGTTGATGGCACAGATGATGCCAGTGGGACGCTGGAGAGTGAGACTGTAGAGATACATGGCGTAGAGAGGTTAGGGTTTAATTTAGGGTTTTGGTTTCAATTAAACATTCACAGTGACAGAGTCGCTGGTGAAGAAGATGGAATAGACTCGTTACGATATCAGTCTGAGTAAGCAGAGCGGGAATAAAAACCCTATTTGGGGTTTGGGTGTGTTTTCCCCTCTCTTCCTTTTCTATATCACTATTATAAACATTAAATTAAATATACAGTAAAATCAGTGTTCTTTTATTTATTTTTTCTAAGAAAAGCAAATAAAAGTGTTTTATTATTTCTTAACAGTTGTTATTTTTTTAATCTTATACTCTGATGTAATACAAAATCTGTTTCTCCTCCTTAATTTCTTTAGTCAATGGATCAAACAAATATTTTGTAACTCAAATTAATCTCATTGAAATAGTACTTCGAAATTTTAATATTTAATAAATATGTTAAGTGTGTGATTATTAAAATTAATATATCAATATTGTGATTTCAAAAGTAATGTATAATAGTAAGACTGAATTAACATATTTATCAAACACGGCATATGAAAATACTACTACAAATTTAATTGATCTTTTAGTATTTATAAAAAAAAAAGGATATAGATTTTATGATATTAATAAATTTGTTTTAAGCAATATTTAGACTAAGATGCACCATATTATTGTATAATGCATCTTGCTGAATGTTAAATTTTTCGATTTTTGAATAATAATATATAATGATTTCTTTGAAATAGACACATTATAATTTTTTTAATTTTAAATTAGATAAGTCATGTAGATAAAAAAAAAAAATGGTTCATTTTAAAATATTCATCAAATCGCACTATCGTATGTTCTTAACTTGTGTTGTAGAATTTTGAGGATACTATTCAGAGGATAAAATTAATTTATAAATACTATTAAATTAAAAGATTCTTAAAAAACATTTGTATCTTGCATTCTTTATCCAAATAAGTCATTAATTTTGATAATAACGACTCCTAAGTGAAATATAAAAATTGTTCACATGCTTTTACAAGCCAAATGGAACATTCAACCAAGTAAGCGGTAATCTTTTTTACTATTCAATTATCAACTTTCCGAATTCTCTCCATCACAGTTTTTTCTTCACACATGTTAATATCATTTCTTACAATCTTTACATATTTAACAGGTAGGCTGACAACAAATCTACCACGTTTTTGTGATAAAATGACATTAAATTTACTTAAAAGTTCATGTTTGACTCTACATTACATCACAATCATCGCTTGTTAGCATATTTTAAAAACACAGAAAAAGAAGAAACACAAAAAAAAAAATTCAGCATAAAATTCAAATTTGTGAAATTCAAAATGGTGGTTAAAATACTGTAGAATATATATATATATATATATATATATATATATATATATATATATAAAATAGGGGAACTTTTTTAGTATGTCTAACATCGAACAGTAATGATAATTGTTGCTTACATGAATATATTCATGTTCTCATTAATTTTTATCAAGGTTCTTTGATCTGTACAAGTTCAATGTTCTCGGATGATTCTTCTTAACAAAATTTAAGCTCATGAAACAACCAAGGAAAATAAGTTAAAACTAACGCAGTCACATTTGAAGCACCAAGAAAGACTGAATGTAGAAATGGAACATTCTTCACTATATATATCTGGACGGTCTACATGGTATACAGGCACACTCATAGCTTCAACGTGCATCAATGGGCAACAGAGAGATACTTCAAAGCACTGTATTCAGTTTCTTAGCATCATAGTAAACATGCCTTGAATCCTTTTTCCAACTCCTTAGCATCCAAGTTTTTTCCAATGAATACAATTTTGTTTGTCCTTGGTTCATCCGGACCCCACAACCTCTCAGGTGATCCTTGAAATATGTCATGAACCCCCTGTAAAAGAAAAATTGCTTAATTCCACGAAACTGAACATAAATCATAATTGTCAGAGTCGATGGATAATCACAAACACAACAATTAGCCCAGTGGAAAATATAAGGAATTCATTTAAGATCCATGAGGCAACCCCTTCACGGTAAAGGAATTTAAGCTTGCCTGAAAGACAAATCTCTCGTTCATTCCTTCAACAGATAGAAGACCCTTCATCCTATAAATGTCTTCACTTCGATCCAGTAACAAGTTACCAAGCCACATGTTAGCCTGCAAAAGATAGCCGCTTAGTAGGCCAATGCCAGCACTGACTTTTTACATGTACATAAAAGAATGAAAGACATTCCATAAACATCTAAATGGAAAATAGAATTTGACACACTTAGCATTAAGTATACGCCATGTCTAACCTTCTCAAGGTCTAAGCTTCCTTCACAAACTATGCTGACGGATGAAACACCAGGATCGTGAGTATGATCATGAGAGTGGTGATCGTGGTGTTCTGTACAGAACAAAATGGATATGATTACCAACAAAGTAAAAATGACACATTCCACAAGCATGTCCTTATGAATGATGAATTAAGAAGCTACTTATTAGGAACTGATCCCTATCCAAATGCCAAATCCAGAGAAAATAATAATATAAAGGCATCCATGTAAAATGTGTAAACAAGTAAATCTACACTTGTAAGACTCAGAAGACCTGAGCACCAGTACGTTGTAACTAGTGCTACAAACAGGAATAAAATGATATGTACACGACTCTGACTCAAGAAAGAATAAAAGGTACCATGCTTGTGGTCATGGTGATGATCATGGTCATGGTGCTCATGCCCGTGGTCGTGGTGCTCATGTTTGTGGTCATGGCTATGGTCATGATCTTCTTTTGCGCCTTCATCATTAATGGAATTCTCAATCCTTGTAGAAGATCAAGAAAAAACAAATTATATATCAACATTTAGAAAGACACAATAATATTAAAGCAGAACATTTGAGATATCCACGTAAGGTTATGGATCACATAGCAACAGAGCAAGAAATATGACAATGATACAGGAATGTGAGTACTGCTATGAGCATTGTCGCCAGTGAGGATAATAATTAACACGAAGGAACCATATGATTAACAAGAAATTTCTTGTGCAGACAACTAGCCAGCCCAAATTTAGATTGCCATTTTCTTAAACAATTCAAATATAGTGAATCGGAAACAAGAACAAAAAGCTACCTCTCCAAATCAAAGCCCCCAATGCCAAGAACATAATCCAAGTTAACTTTTCCATATTCTGTCCGCTTTAAGTGGGCCAAGCTGTTTATTTTCTGAAGTAATGACAAAACCACGTTCATGTGGGGCTCAAAATAATGAAATAAAATTAAAATTAAAGCTAAAACCGAACTCTTAGAAACAATAGGAGGAGATAGACACCAACCCTTATCCGCTGGACCAAAGAAGCAATGCCTGGTTCACCAACTAGGTCAGTCTGGTGCAATACAAACAAGAATGTCATCAGCGTACAATTTCAGGCATAAATCACATTGGAATGTAGAATTCTATGAATAACTTTTTCACATTGAATGTAAGGAAAGACAAGGCTGCCCATACTACAATAAAAATAATCTATCTTTTAGCAGGTTGGCTAGTTGGTAAATAAAAACCGACATGCCTTTAATATTCCAAATGTTTCACTCTTGCAAAACTAAAGCCATTCCACAACAAAAATAAGTTAGACAATACCTTATTTACGATTATACGGTCCGCATATGCAATTTGTTCAACAGCCTCGTTGACCACACCTTTTGGCTTAACCTCGTCAAGATGAAAACCAGCATGCTTTGCATCAACTAGTGTAACAACGCCATCCAATTTGACTTCATTAAAAATATTTTCCTCCGCATAGAAGGTCTGGATTATTGGCGCTGGATTCGCCAAACCTGTCGAAGTCCAGAGCACAAACAACAAAACAAGACACTAAGTACAATCATACACAATCGCAATAACTAATAAGGAAGTCCACAACATCTTCAGAATAAACTGCACCATCTCAAAATCTCAATTCTACACAATCATGGTACGAAAATAATTACATACACAGAAAAAAAAAAAAGTTACTCATTACCTGTAGTCTCAATAACAATATGGTCAAACTTTCCTTTCTTCTTAGCAACTAATTCAGAAATCATTCGGACAAGATCACCCCTCACAGTACAGCAAAGACAGCCATTGTTCAGCATCATAATATCTTCAGCACCAGCAGCTTTTGCCGCGACCAAAGAGCCATCTATATCAATTTCACCAAACTACAAACAGTGCAGAGAGTAAGTTCGTTCTACTAGGCAACACATTAACCGAAACAATCGCATTCAACTTAACATAACCATAAAAATTGAGCAAACTCCGCTACAAGAGTACCTCGTTCTCAATAACCGCAATGCGCTTTCCATGCTCCGCTGTAAGAATATGGTTCAGCAGTGTCGTCTGTTCAGTTAAAGACAGTTAAGTATTCAGACCCAGCTGTAATTTTTCTCAGAGTAGTAAAGTGAGGGAAACAGGATGGATACCTTGCCGGAACCGAGGAAGCCGGTGATGATGGTTGCCGGAATGCGATTGTCAGGGGGGATTACGGTGGAAACGTCCGAGTCCTCGGATTGAGGCGGAGCAACGGTGGTAGCGGCGACGGTGAAGCGGCGAGCGGGTCTGAGAGGGAATGGTGCGGAGAGAGAGTGGGTTAGAAATTGGGAACGAGTGGTTGTTCTGCGTAGAAGAGGGAGGAGAGTGGTTTGGAGTGAGAGCGTGAAGGGTTTGGGATTGCGGTAGGCGAGGCCGAAGAAACTGGATGCTACCTCTGCCGTGAAAGTTAAGGAAGACATGGTGAAGAAGACAAAGATGAAGATGAAGATGAAGAGTAAAGAAGGAGAAAGAAGAACAGACACAACACAAGGTTTAGATTTTATGGGATTCTCAATTGCGTATTGGGCCTCGGGCTTAAACCCAGAATACATTAATTGAAGCCTATTTCTTTCTGCACCTTCGTAATTTCAATCTTCAATCTATAAATTAGCGTAAACATAGTAGCTTATGTGTGTGATTTTTTAATATTTTATAGAAATTTGAGTTAAGTTTAACTTCCATGCTAAAAGTAAAAATATTAAAATATCTTTGATCGTTGAACCATGTCATTGCGGCTACCGCGCCTCCGCATCCGTCATCATTGTCATTACACATTTATTCTCCATTGTTGCTGCAATCCTTTTGAGAGGAAACAATGAGAGAGAGTGTAAATCGATGATAATTTATGGAAAATTTGTTTAAGAAAACTTATTCTGAATAATTTGTTTAAGAAATCTTGTTCTTAAAATCCTATTTTGGACTGCATCTTATAAATTTTGAAAAGTTTGTTTTGAAAAGTTCATCTAAAAAAGTATTTCATATGTTCTGGAAAGCTTATTTTGAAATTTCTGGTCTAGAAAGCTCTTTACAAAATGTATTTCATATGTTTTAGAAATTCTATTTAAATTTTTTTCTTCCAAAAACCCTATTTTGGAAACCAAGTTCTTAGAATTTCATAGAGTTTGTTCCAAAAATCTTGTTAAATAGGTAGTCTTGAAGTCCCTTTAGAAATGGTAGAATGTTATTTTGAAACATGGGACTGTTGTTAAAAATCATAGGAGCAGAACAAAAAAATCTTTTCCATTCATCTATAACAATATATAAAGAAGATTTCCTCTTTTGTATCCATATTTCATAATACCAATTATACCCTTTACAATATAATTATTTATTATTTTTTTTAAATTAAGGGTTATTTTTACCTATTTTCTATAAAACTGTTTTTCTTTTTTTCTTTTTTTTTATTCATGAACAATTAAATTTTTTTGTTCATTTCACTTTATTTTTAATAAATATAAATTTATTTTATATATTATCATTCGTATTTAAAAAATGTGTATAGACAGGCGCAATAGGGTCTGTGTGTACACTAGTAAAGAATAGACACAATCAATCATCAACTAACATTATTTTAATACAATAGAAAATATATTTTTTATTTCTTCTTGTAAATATTTTATAATTACTTGTTGATTAACCTTTAAATGTATTAGAAACTTCCTTCCTTCATACTTATTGTATTTACATTGTCATGTGCTTGCTGAAAAAGAAAAAAAATTTTGTCATGTGCTTCTTCATCTCTTTGATTTGATTATCTAGTTGTTGTCTATTAAATTAAATTTTCAAAATAGTTTATAAATTTTAAATATCTACTCTTAATATTTTGTCACAGTAGAAGATATTTGTAGTTATTTTAGACAAAGTTTAACATCTACGTCGGGATAGATTAATATCTCTCTCTCTCTCTCGTAGTAGTAGTAGACTTGATTACTTTTATCATAACATGAAAATTATGTGTACACCCAATCGTATAAAAATGTATTCTTAAAAGGAATTATTAAGATAAATCAATATTGTTAAAAGTTCAATTTAGACATTTTGAAATAAATTGAAAAGTAATGAAAGCCTAAAAAATACTCAAGGAATTAAAAAATTAATAAATAAAAGATATTAAAAGGAACCATTTGTTGTTTTGAATTTTTTTTTTTGATAAAATTGACTTGACTAATACAATAACGATAGGTATCATGAACATCTTTGATATTTTCCTTTAGTTTGAGGCAATGACTGTGAGTTTCTCATCTCCGTCACTACTATATAAGGTCATGCTGCCTTGCTCTCGTCGTCCCACCTTACCACCTTCACTGCAATTCTAACACCTCACACCCCACCCAACTGGTATGTCTTTTTTTCAACCTTAACCCTAACTAACATTTTATCTTTCTCTTATATGTCTTTTGCATTCTTCTCATTCTTTTATACTCAATGCTTCACTACTCCCATTTCACTTGTTTTTCATCGTCTTATAATATTTTTCTTAAATATTTAGGCTTTTATCAATTTCGGAACTCTATGTTCTCCACTCTGACAAAACAATTATTTGTGTGAAAGGTGAATAGAAAACAATCCAAGCTTGTCCTTTGAATTATTTTTTTTATTGAAAGTATATAGTTTGTTTATGTTATTGTTTATACACTTGCTATATTTAATTTAGGGAAAAACATTATGTTTCAATTGTTTAAGAGGGACCTCAAGATTGTGGTCTTGATGTTGAAAAAACTGTTGGATGTGACATCACGTTACAAAATGTCTTTCCTTTTGCTATATATTAACTAATAATGAAAGTGTAGTTTTTTCCTTTAAATTTTCTTCTCTTATTTTGAAGGTGTTTTACAATTCAGCACAACTAAAGAGTAGTTCGCTTCAGTTCGGTTCAGTTCAATTCAATTCAATTCGGTTTGGTTTGGTTATACTCGATTTAACTCGGTTCAGTTAAGTGCAGTTTGGTTTGGTTCGGTCTGGTCTGGTTCGGTTTGGTTTAGGACGGTTCGGTTCGGTCTGGTCTGGTTCGATTCGGTTTAGTGCGGTTCAGTTCGGTTTGGTCTGGTTCGGTTTAGTTCAATTTGATTTAGTTCGGTTTAATTCAATTCGATTCGGTTTAGTTCAATAAACAATATATATTGAATTTTTTAAATAGTTTTTAAATGTAGAATTAAAAAAATTAAATATTGTTATAGATGAAAAAAAAATAATTTAACTAAACTTAACTATGATCATCTGTATTATATTAAAGTAACAACAAAAAAACTAAACTATTTATAATAAATATTAAAGTAAAAAATAATAATAAATAAATAATAAAAATTAAACAATATTGTTTTATTGTTTATTTTTAAAAAACTGAACTTTTATCGATTAATTGTTCACTAATTGAATTATGTATTTTATCTTCTCTTTTTTCTTCAATGGTCTCTTGTTCTAAATGTTGCGCACACTCCATTTTTAAATTCAATCACCACCATTAAGACAACGATCGTGAGCTCTTCATCTCTGTCACTACTATATAAGGTCATGTCGCCTTGCTCTCGTCGTCCCACCTTACCACCTTCACTGCAATTCTAACACCTCACACCCCACCCAAATCATATGTCTTTTTTTGAACCTTGGCCATAACTAACATGTTATCCTTCTATTATATTTCTTTTGCGTTATTCTCATTTTTTTTATACTCAATGCTTCACTATTCTCATTTCACCTTTTTTTTTCATGGTCTTATAATATTTTTCTTAAATATTTAGCTTTTACCAATTTTCGGAACTTTGTGTTTTCCACTTTGACAAAATAGTTATTTCTGTGAAAGGTGAATACGAACCAATTTAAGCTTGTCCTTTGAATGTTTTTTTTATTGAAAGTATACAGTTTGTTTATGTTATTGTTTATACACTTGTTATATTTAATTTAGTGAAAAACATTATGTTTCAATTGTTGAAGAGGAACCTCAAAATTGTGGTGTTGAAAAAACTTTTGTGTGTGACATTTTTTACGCACATTACAAAACGACTCTCCTTTTGCTATATATTAATTAATTATGAAAGTGTAAATTTTTCCTTTAAATTTTCTCCTATATTTTTTAAGGTGTTTTAAAATTCAGCACAACTAAAGAGTAGTTCAGTTCAATTTAGTTTAGTTCGGTTCGGTTCGGTCTGGTTTGATTCAGTTCAGTGCGGTTCGATTCAGTTCAGTGTGGTTCGGTTCGGTCTGATTTGATTCGGTTCAGTGCGGTTTAATTCTGTATGGTTTGGTTTGGTTCGGTTCAGTTTAGTTCAACCAAAAATATATAATGAATTTTTAAAATAGTGTTTAAATGTAAGATTAGAAAAATAAAATATGTAAAGTTTTGAAAACAAGTGTTGAAGACAAAATAGTTAGTTAAACTACCGGTTAAAAGTAAACTATTTATAAAATAATTATTTTTAAAAATAATAATTAAGGGTAAAATTGGAATAACAAAATATGAATAAAAAAGAGGATGTCTCTTTATATATTGATATAAATGTTTGTTTTTTAAAATTTATACTCTGAAATCTAAATTTTTTATATTCTGAGTTCATAATAAAAAATAAAAAATATATTTTAAATTACAAAAAATAATATTTAAAATTATATATTTTAAAATATAAAATAAATATTATATTTTTAATTTTGCAATAAAATCTACAAATCATGTGATATAATCTAAAATACAAAAAATTAAAAATATAATATTTTTTAACCCCGTCGTAAATAAAGAAGTCTGACTCATTTATTCGTGGTAGTTTGACATTTTTATTTTTTATTATGATATTTTTTTGGCGAAACTGTGTCAACATCACCTAAGACTACAGTTAAAGCCATAACTTCTAAAACATAAAAATATTATTAAGTGACTAGTGGAAGTTATATTATATGTGTAAATTTAAACGAGTGAAAAAAACAAAACTATATGAATGGTTATAAAATAGAGCACAACAAAAATATCTAAAAAATAATTATACACAAACTAACTATGATATTCCCTTATTATGAAGAATATATTGGAAAAACAATAAAACAATATTTCGACAAAAGTAACAACTTATTATAAAAAGTTGTTTTTAACTACTATACTCTTTTATCAACTTGTGCTTTAGTCTTTACACTTCTAAATTGATAAAATAATTCTTAAACTTTAGTAACCTATAAATATAGTCTCTTAAAACTATACTTTATATTATATTTAAATATTAAAAATTACATATTTTTTTTAAATTAAAAAATTATACTTATCAATTTTAATATATGGATTAAATTAATTTTTGAAAACTACAAACATTTTTCTTATTAAAAAAAATCTTGTAATTTACATTACATTGCATTTTTGGTTATATTTCACAATTTGCTTATATAGCCTCGTAACTTAAACTTAGACAACAACCTCTTTAATACATACAAATCCAACCAAAGTCATTTGCACAAATGCTCGTAATTAATGAATTATATTGGTCATATTATAAAAAGGTTCATGAAAATAAATTATATTTTTGTTAGTATCGTTATGAGGAATTCATAATTTATATTCTTTTTACAAATTATTTTCACACTGAACGTGGTATTATTATTTTCCCTAAAGTGAACTGCAATTATTATAATTACTGAAATCTTGATGCAGATGTGAGGAATGTAATGAATGTGACCAAATTTTATGACCAAATTCATTTTTTTTTGTTGGGAATGGGATTTTCAGTGTCAAACTTTTAATCGACAACACAAATTCATGATTACATCAGTACTGATATTGACTAGAGAGAGGTTTGCACAACCAAAATTAGAAAGTGAAAACTTTTGCCAGCCAAATAATGCCTAAAAACTTTTTCCCAAAATATACACCAACATAAAAAATCTCCTCCTACTCTAATTAATTTTGTTTTGATTTATATTTTTCAGACAATAAAGGATACTGACATAGATATATTTGAATGACACACGTATATAATATAATGTTTAGGAATTATTTTATGTTTAAATTAATGAAAAACATTTATTTTCAAGTTTTTGAAGAAAAAATGGCTTACTAATTGTTTCCACCGAATAAGTTTAAGATGATAATACTAATTATTTTATGTCCAAATTAATGAAAAACATCTATTTTTTTTTAAATGACAAAATGAGTGTTAACTGATTTCAATTTTTTAAATATTATAGACTATAACACTCCTTTATATGTGTCACCAAAAGAAAAAAAAAATCAACACAACAATTTGTTAAATTTAGAACTCGTATATAACAATAATTCAAAACGAATGTTGTCCAAATTAAATACAACCTGTAACTTCCTCGAAAAAAAAAATTACAACTATGCTTATGCGATAAAATATATATACAACTAATATATATTATTCAATATAACATACGTACATATATTCACTCTACTTAACACCTCAATAAATTATAATTAAATTATTTTAATGAATGGTATACTAATTTTGTGGGAAATTTCACATTGATTACTAATAATACTAAATTATAACATATAGGTATAATGGATCTCAGTTTACAATATAACGGTATGAGATTTAATCAGACATAAGTCCATTTATTAAAATAATAGCAAGAGTTATTTGATTTATTTTCCATATTATTTCATCTACATATTTTATAATAAGTTTAATTAGTCGGATAATATCCAATTTGGTTCTGATGTGTCAGTTCGATATCCGTTTTAAAAAAAAATGTCAATTGAGTCTTAATTATTAAAAAAATATCTCAATTAGGTTTTTTTTAGCTAAAATTTATTATTGTCATTAACAATATCAATACTTAAAATAACTTACAAAATTAAGTATTGATATTTATATTAAAATTTAGGGTAAAAGTCATAGATAAAATTAATGGTATTAATAATGGTGTTAATAATTTATTTGAAAAATGGACCTAATTGATATATTTTTTTCACAAATTAATACTCGATTGACACTCTTTTACATACAAGTACCAAACTGTGATAATCTGAAAATGAATATTATCTGACTAATTAAATTTTTATAATACTTAAATAATCACCTACTTATCAATATACATACATATTCACCACATTTAGGTAGATCCTATTATGCAAATAATAACATATAATAATAATAATATATAATAGGCAATATATATTAAAATAAATATAACCACATCCTATTAAAGTACTTTTTCAAATTTTGTCTAAATTTTGATGTTTTATAAAACTCAAACATTTATAATTTTTATTTGAATTTCAATCATATATAAGACACAAATGGAAAAACCTTCAATTTTAAAATTTGGATCTTGAATTAATTAGGAATGCCATTACTGCACATGTCTTTTAATTATTTAATATTTAAAAAAAAAAACATATCTGTATAATAAAGGTACGAAGTGGAGCGGGATCGTGAACGGAATTGGTTTCACCTGGTTTCTGGTTTCTTCTTTTTTTCTTCTGTCTTTCTTGCATTTGATCATCCATCGGAAATGGCTCTTGAGGTTGCTGTCAAGGCTGCTACTGGTGCTCCAGATTCTCTCGGAGACTGTATATTCTCTTTTCTCTCTGTCTTTTTTTCTTTTTCACAGCATAAGTCTGAGTTTTGATCACTTTGTTTATTATTATAATTTTTTGGGTTTGATTTTGATTTTAGGTCCATTTTGCCAAAGGGTACTCTTAACTTTAGAGGAGAAAAAGATTCCCTACAAACTCCACCTAATTGATCTCAGTAACAAACCCGAATGGTATATTGTTGAACTTTAATGTCTCATTCTGTCTCTTCTTTCTCAATGAAATATCATTTTTTTTTTTTTTTTATTGGTAGGTTTTTGGGTGTGAACCCTGAAGGAAAGGTACCAGTGGCTCTTTTTGATGGAAAATGGGTGCCTGATTCTGATGTGATTGTGGGGTTACTCGAAGAAAAGTACCCAGAAATCCCTCTCGCCACTCCTCCTGAATTTGCCACCGTGTATGACTGCTCCATTACCCTTCTCTTTTTTCAAAACTTTACTCTTTGTTCTTGTCTGGGAATATTTTTATCTTGTTGACTTTAGAACGTATGTTTTAACGTTAAGTAGAACTGTTTTTGATAATTAAACCGATCTTTTAACGTTTAGTAGAACTGTTTTTGATAATTAAACCGATCCGAGAATTTATTCCTACTGTGAAAATGTTCTCACTGTTGTTGTGTTCACATTGGAAAATAGATCGAGGTTTTTAAGAGTAATGGTTTGCCATGATCCTTTTCGAGGTTTTTTGTTTGGTGATGAGCGAGGGAATTATGATCTGTTCTAATTTTTGCGGATCTGTTTTTTAATTTCGAGTTGTTCTTGAGTACTGAATTTAAGTGTGCACGATGTGTTTGCTCTTGTAGGGGATCGAAGATATTTGGGTCTTTTGTGAGTTTTCTTAAGAGCAAGGATCCGAATGATGGAACAGAGCAAGCGTTGCTGGCTGAATTGAGTGCTTTGAATGAGCATCTTAAGGCCCATGTATATATGTGAATTTTATACGATAACACTATTTTTTTTTGTTTATTTGTTATCTTTTTTAGTGGTTACACTGTCAATGCTAACATGGTGGAGGTATGATCAGGGTCCATATGTTGCTGGGGAGAAAGTCACTGCTGTTGACCTGAGTTTGGCACCAAAACTGTACCATCTAGTGGCAGTACTTGACCATTTCAAGAACTGGGGTGTTCCAGAAAGTTTGTCACATGTCCACATCTACACTAAGGTTTGGAGTTGTTTTCTGCAATGCATTTACTCTGGTGGAACTTTTTAATTTAGCCGTGTCGTTTATATACACATTGAACAGTGACTGATCCATATTTGGTGATGAGAATTTTGTGGTCAAACTTATCATGCCAGTATGCTTAAAATTTCTTCAAAATGACTGAAGTATCAATTATTTCATATACACTACTTTATATGACTTTTAGTCTCACTAAAGTGTTTGAAAAGAAAAAAACTAAAGCAAAGAAGTAAACACAATTGGAAAAGACTATTCTTTTGTTTGAGAAAAAAATTTACTTGGATACTTTAGGACATGTCTAATCCTGATTGTGCATGGTAATTTTAGGCAGAAAGTGTTTTCATGGACATAAGTACTGTGCTACGGCCAAGGTTGCACAAAAATCTGTATATCTATTTGTGAACTGACCCGGCATTGAGTAATCCCTACTTTTCTCCTCTAATTATATTTTGAACACCAATTGATCCTTAAAAGATTAGTACAAAAGTTTATAGGATTAATTTGATGTCACCAATCTTTCAAGAAACAAAATTCATATGCAAAAAATACTAACAAAACAAATAGAGGGTCTGCTTGTGAATTGTCATGAAAAATTTGGTGCCCAATGATTAATTCAAATGCCTCTTGGTAATTCAAATGTCTTTTTCTAATTCATATATTGCTACAGTGCCCCTTTCTCCTTTAAATGGGCCACAATATGAAACATGCTATAAAGTGAAAATGAATGTTATATGCTGAGTTTGAAAAACTTAACCTATAAAGTTTTCCAAGCCTCAGGAATTCACATGATTTCCTTGGTCAGTCAGCGAGTTAAAAGCCTTTCTTACATGATAAAATGTTGTCAATTTGTGGTTAACCTAAATCAACTGATTTCGTGACTTTTATGATTTTTATCATCTGAATGTGGACTGGCTAATTTTTGAGAATTATTTTGCCTTTCATTCTCTTGTAAACAAAGAAAATTGCATTTACTGTTTAATTAGTTCTTCTCTTAATTGTCCTTTAACCGCCATGTAAATTGAAATATCATCCCTCTTGGAGCTTTTTCTAACCTTGCTTCTGGTACCGGTTGTTGACAATTAGAGTACTGCTTTAGTTTTCAGTCATGTTCTAACTCTATTGCCTTGTATTTAAGATTAATATATCTGTTGTTCTTAGATGATGATTTTTGCATACCTGTATGTACATTGTCATCAACATTCATCATATCAGTATCTCTGTTGCTTTTAGTTTAGGTGCAATGGTTCATGAAGCTCAGATATCACAGATAGTCATAGTGATAATTAGCTGGTTTGATGTTGCCAATGTGTTAAATAGTAAATTAGATTGATTATTGAACTAGTGAAGGCATTAATTCAGGATTCACTGGCAGTGATGAGACGGATCTAAGATCTTAAGTTAGTCAGTAGGGACAATTAAAAATTATTTGGATCTCAATCCAGCAATTGCTTGTTGTTTGAATATTATAGCTGCAGAAGATTTAGCTGGTTAATGGACAATTATTTTGTGTTGCAGCTACTCTTCTCCCGTGAGTCATTTGAGAAAACCAAGCCTGCAAAGGATGAGTTTGTTTTTGCTGGATGGGCACCAAAAGTGAATGCTTGAAGTAGTTCTATGAGCTATCTCAACATCATTTGTGTACTGTGATTGAAACTTGTTAAGAATAGGATGTTCAACTAATCACTTTTAAGAATGTGTTGTTCACATATTAATAATATTAAATATGTAGTTTGTTGGTTGTTTATTGGTGATGCCACAACCGTGGCTTAATTGCATGTTTTTGTCACTAACCTTTTTAGATTTTGAATTTCAAAATTATACAGTTTATTTTTTTGAGTTTAATTTTATAAATTTTATCATTTAAAACTTCTTCCAATTAATTATTTAGAAGTAATTTTTCTATCCAGGGATTATAAAATAATAAATATATTTTGTGGTCTATAGATCGCCCATCAGTAAATATATTATCTTCTCCTTTTCATCGATTAGTGTGGCTGTGACAAATTTATATCCCTGAAAAACCGAAAAATGATGACTTAAAAAACTTACATAGCATATAAACAAAATATAGTTTAGAAGAACTATTTTTTATAAAATCAAATTTAAATATTTATTTTTTATGTGTTTTTAAATTTAACTCAATTGTCTTACATAAATACTCTTAATGTTAAAGTCGTTAAATTTATTTTTTAATCATATCAAAATATAAGATAGCTTGATGTGAAACAATTGAAGAGAAAATTATTTATTAAAATATTTATAATTTTATTTTGCTTGGCATAGTTTAACTATTAATTTAATTATGTTTTAAAAGTATGGTTTTTGATTTAAATTTATGTTATTAAATTTATATTTTATCTTTTTACCGAAATTTAAACTTTTTAAAATGATATTCCTGATTTTTATAAGAAGATTAAACTACTCCTTTGGAGTTGAAAAAGCCTAGTAATTAGAAATTGAATGAATTAAATAATTATAAAAATGAGAACAAATAAGAAGTCTTAAACAATAATTTCAAATTCACATTTCATATTCACTCTTTTTCCTTACAAGTTAAGTAAATAATAGATTCAGAATAATTCATTTATAAATATCCACTATTCAATATATTCAATATAATGTTTTCTATATCTGACGAACCTTAAAAAAATAATAAAGTAATTTTGTAACTCAATAAAAATCATATTTGTTTTAATTTATAATACTCAACATGCAAAACTAAAATTATGTATCACGCAACAAACTTAAATACAAATATATCCATTTCTTAGAGTGTTTGGTTGAATAATTCCAATTTCCACTATAAAATCACTGACATTAAATACACTGGCAGTATGACAGCAGAACCTAGATTGTGACAGCACTATTATAATATGAAACTAGAATGAACAATTGCAGAAATGCAGATGCACATGCAGAGCTGAAAATCAAGTCCCAGTGGAGAAATGGAAAGGAGAATTGAATGCTGCTCCAGAATTATGCAACGTGAATTCAAACCAGTATAGCATGAAACCTAAGTGGCAGAATGGGTCAATGTAAAACTAATATATGGATCAATTTAGGTTCATGACAAAAGTCAGTTAGTACACTAAAACCAAACCACATACATTTAGAATAGAAAATCACTTTAAACCCATGCATGACATCAGTAACCTAATGCATTTCAGCAGCGTCACACCCAAACAGAATGTTCCTATATTATGCAGACCCAGAAATTATATGGCAGGGACACATGACAGACACATGAGAGACACATGAGAGACACATGAGAGCTACATGAGAGCTACATGAATTTGTTGAATAAATAGTATTATTCATAAAAAAAAAGTCTAATTTTGAATTTGAATAGTGTGTACTATATAATCCATTCAAATTAGCAAAAATGCCTTTTTAATCATGTTTGCGAAAACAAAGATAAGAAATCAAAGTATCTTAGTTCTATTCTCTTATTAGTTATTAATCCATAAATATATTTTTAGTAGCAAAATTCTTATAAATCATTGATTCACCTGGTATATAATATAGATATATAATATAGATATATATATAGATATATATATATATATATAGATATATATATATATATATATATATATATATATATATATATATATATATATATATATGACCATAGTAATTAATAATAAATATGCAAGTAGATGTATTATGTTGGATTTGAATTTTTTTTGTTGTGTTTTTGTATTTCTGTTTATCATTAATTCCAACGTTTTAAAATATTTTAAAAAATATTTAAAATATTAATACAGTCTATTTTTAATATTCAGTAGGAGACAATACCATATAATCCAACTTATATTATATCATATATCATTACATTATTAACATCACAGATTAAGGAATAGAATGTTATTTCCACTCCTAACTAACATCTCCGATAAATAATATGAATTGATACATTGACGAATCTGATATGGATACCTTTCAATTTGTTAAAAATTTAATGCTTCATAACGCAAATTCAAATTCGTTTGGTTTCGTGTTGTATCACTTTTCTTTATTTCATTAATATCACATGTTGCATTAATATTAGTTCAGCCCCTTTTTAATATATTAGATTATTATTTTGTTTTTTTAACATTATTATCTTTAATATTAAGAACCCAATAACAACCACGTAAACATAGATAAATTTATCAATCAGGTTTTCATTAACTTATTATTAAAAAAAATCATTTTATCCTTTTTAATATTAACAACCAACGTAAAAATAATTTTGAATATTTCTTTTAAGAGTATAGTTTGTCATTTTTAATTCTTATATTGAGTTTAATATATTTAACATATTTATATTTATTAATAATTTTTCAACTGTAATATGATTTGAAATAAAGTATAATAATATTATATATTTTTAATATAAAATAAATTGCTACATAAAAATGTTTCGTATCTTATATTTTTTAAGATAAAATAAATTTCTATATAGAATATATGTTGTATATGATACTCATATCGTATTTATACTTTATAGTTATTAAATCTTAGGTCATAGATGCACTTTCTTATTAATTAAGCACTTTCTTATTAATTAAGCATGCTTTACAAAAAATTAGCATCTATCATTTTATGAATGTATATTATATCGTATTCGTATATCATATATAGTTAAAATATATTCAACACTATGGAAGACACTTTCTTATTAAGCATCCTTTACAAAAAACTAGCATCCTCATGAATGTAGTTCATGCACCTACTTACTTAAAGCTTATCTCATAAAATATTAAGTTGCTCGATACTTTGACGCATTAATCTATCTTTAGTGAAGCCATGATTTTTTTTTTCTACCTAGTGAGTTAACATGCTTAATTCCTTTCCACATAAGTTGATTATCCAAACTCTCTTCAAAATAAGTATAATATTAACTTGTTATATATATATATATATATATATATATATATATATATATATATATATATATATATATTACATTACATGTAGTAAACTTATCCTATTCTTGATGGTGGATAAATAATTTATTTTCTACTACTAAGAATTTTATATCTCTTGCATTATTTTGAGATATAAGTAATTATACATTTTTATTTATTTATTTGTAGTTAATTTACATCTTAACATATTTAGTTTTCTAACTTTTTTGATTTGGTTCATTTAGTCATTTTATTAGTTTTTTGTTTAATTGAGTTTTTCAATTATTTAAATAATTTTAATTTGGTTATCTTTTTAAAATTGATGTTAACATCATATGTATGTATATGTCACGTATTAATTTGTGGAATTTGGATGAAACTTTCAATTTTTATTTTTATTTTTTTTGACTGTTTGTTCTCTGCAGGGTCTTATGTTGGATATTGGATACTTACTTTCATTATCCATCACAAGCGCAACACATGCAACACATGTTCACTGGGAATACTCCTACACTATGGTTTCTCCTTTCATTGATACTCTAACACTTAAATCAGATATGTGCCTAAACAAGTAATATTATATATAGTCAAGAACCCATTTAACAACGATTTTTCCGTATTCTTAGTTTGGTCTGAATTTTCGCTCATTTATTTACTAATTAAATTATGTCTATCATATATTCCATCTGTTTATTTGTATGATTCTTTTCCCAGTTTAAGTTATCCTGCTCGTGCTTTTCACTCTTTGTTAAGAATTTAAGTGTGAGTCTAAATCCCACATTGACTAAAATTGAGAAAGTAGAGCATCATATAAGGATCAAAGCCCATAAACCCATATAAATTTTTTTAATTATCTACTCCTATTCAAAGTTAAAATATATATTCTATCCTTCTAAAATATCCTTTATTTTTAGTTTAATATCAATTCGTATTGGTGGCGGCTTTCGACCCTCAATATATAATTTAATAGTTCCTGGTGCATTTAAAAGTTGAGTATTATTGTGAGCCGCAAAAGGAAATGTGAGATCTTTAATTAATTAGTGGCTATAATTACTCTGAATATTGAGTACATAACAGAAAAACCTAGCATTTATTAAGAAACAAAAAAAACAAAGCAGCCTCTATCAGCCAGCAATGGCTCCAACACACGAGGAATTATTGCATTTTTCTGTTGCTTTTATTTTTGTCAACTTTTCTTTCTTTGATGCCTTTTTATCATTCTTCTATGCTTTTATGTACAACAGAGAGTAATGAATCACAATCTTTTTATTATATAAGGATATCAAAATGTTAGGTATTGGATTCCCTTCCTCTGTGAAGAAAAGATACAAAACTTGAAAAGTCAATGTCTCACTTAACTTAGTGGAGATGGGCTATAAAATAAAGAGAGAGACAGAACAATAGAGTCAGAACACACTGAAAGCCCTAACACATAGAGGGAGAGGTAGAGGAAAATTTTTTTTTTTATACATCAGAAGAATCCATTTTTGTTATTAATAGACTAGGAAGAAAAAAAGAATAACTGAAAAATGAAAAAGTTATTCCTGAAAATATCATTTATTAAATGACCAGAATTAAACGAGGATATATAGCTCACAAA
>Ga0214544_1000888_pt1 | contig 58853 bp, 22 predicted proteins | sample CNSS3metaG_FD_160074 | JGI IMG/M metagenome (GOLD analysis project Ga0214544, IMG submission 160074) | Root nodule microbial communities from cowpea collected in UCLA plant growth center, Los Angeles, California, USA - CNSS3 | ecosystem: Host-associated > Plants > Roots > Nodule | place: USA... | reverse complement strand
CACATTTTTTATTTAATATTAAGTCAAATACTAGTATGAAACGTGCTTGAAATATCAAATAAACTTCACAAAATTTGATTAAAAGGACTAAATTCACATATTTCGAAAGATGAAGGACTAAATTGGTTCAAAGTTTCGAAATAGACTAATTCCAAAATTTACCAAAAGTTAAGGGACCAAAAACATATTTAACCCTATTATTAATATAAAAAATGAAAGATAATAGTAACTTTTCACTTTTCACAATTCTAATATGATAACTTATACAAATAAATATCTTGAGAGTAGTAAAAGAATTGTTTCTCAAATCTTTTGTTGCTTGCTCTCATTTCCATTTAAACACACGGTTAGTAAAGACACTACTTAATACTACTTGCACAATAAAATGAAAAAGAAAATAGTCATCAGCTAAACTATGAATTTTTAAATCATCTTATTAATTTCTTTTGTTACATTTACATCCGTGGTATTGACCTTTTGTCTACATTTTTTGAAGCAACAAATAATGGAGTTTTTTGGGCACATGTAGGTGAAGTAACTTTTAATGGAGACTACCAGACACGCTATCAGTAAGAGATCTGTCTCTTCCAGAATGGAGCTTAATTCAAACCTGCATCACATGTTCACAATAGAACATGGGTCATCATCACTTCGGACTTTAATTTTTAACATTTTTTTTTAATCCTTTAGTTTAAGTTAGGTTTATTCTTTTTCTCTAAATTTAAAATTATTTTATCAGTTTTAATTTCTATGCTTAAAAATATTTGAAAATAGAAGTATGAAATGAATAAGGGTGGACATAAATTGGATTTTTCAATATCCAATCTAGATCAAAGAAAATGGATGGATTAAAATCCACGTCCAGTTTAACCAGAACAATTAAATTTGAATTTCTTTTCAATCCGATTATTTAAATTAGATTAAAATTAAGATTTAATCCATTTTCTTAATGAAATTAAATTTAATAAGATTTATTTAACATATCTAACTATTAGGTCTAATAGATATTGATATTATATTTTTATCGACTCAATTCAATCTTTGACCGGAATTGATTCGATCGATCTTTAATCGAAATTAATTCAAACGACCTTTTAAATTAATTTTTATTTTAATTTTAAAAAAAATGACAGTGGATGAACCTGTCAGTGGATAAACCATGAAATCGAGAACTCTAACTCAATTAGAAAATTTTAATAGATTCGCAGACAAAACCATAAATATGACTTACTTTATTACCTTTAAGTTTTGTATACTTAGAATAAGTTGTGTTAGTAAAATATGTGAGGATTTTAAACATCGGTAAAAATAACTTTTTTAATTACAATATTAAAAAAATTATTTTAAAATTAGAAAACCAAAAACTAATTGAAGAGATTATAAAAAAGGCATATACAAGTTATTCTAAATTCAACAAATAAGAGTAATTGTAAAGAAATATTGCAAGACTTATAATTATTCATTTAAAACCTTTCAATCCTCAAAAGGTAGCGTGAGCAAAGTTGTTGACTGTTCTTAATTATTACAAAAGGTTTTGCTGGATTTTAAGGGTATTTATTATGTATTAGTTGACACCTTGTCGGAAAAAATAAAAAGTCATAAAAGTGCTCAACTTGTGCTTGATTCCAGGAAAAAATGCTCCAATTTGCACGCCTTTGGAAAGGAGGAAGAAAAAAGGTGTTCTTTTTGAGAATTTTATTGTTGCCAATTTTGGCATTATGACATTCTTGTAAAGTGCTTATGTTTGGCTTAGAGAAAACCAAACTACTGATTTACCTCACTGAGATTTGTTTAGAAGGGTCTGATACAGTGCCATGTGGAGGATCAGACATGTTTGGCACATGCATTCAGCAACTTCAAGACATTGAGTTTTGTAAATGTTGGTTTTCAACAAACACCTTTGCTACCTCCAAGAGAATCAATAGAGGATAATAATGATCACAGATTATGGTCTGGTCAGAAAATAATAGCAGTAACAGCAGTTGGGTATTGCAGTTGCAGATAAGATTGCTCAGTGGTGTAACCAGATTGAGCTTTCAACACTGATAGTGCCAAATCTCACCCATCTCAGGTATGGTGTGTTAGAAAAACACTTTGGTTTGGTTTGGAGCTGAAGTTTATGATATATATGAGTTTCTTTGTCACATTGATGAGGTAAAAATTTCCCTCCATTGCTACCCTTTTGACATTTTGGTAACCTTTTGCTAATTCTACAAGACACCCTTTTAGTTTGTGAAAAATTTTCTGACTTGCAATGTCACAATCTGTAGTGTTAAAAGGGAAAAACTTCAGATTGAACAAAATTTGAGGTATTTTCCTGCAGCTTTTCCCTCAGATCTAAGCATCTTGCTTCATCAAAATTTGCACCTTTTTTGAAGCAGCTTCAAGACTTTGGCTTTGAAGCATTGAGTGTATTCTGAGTCAATGATCATGGATAAAGCATATAAGCATCAAATCTGTTCCAACTTGGTCACTTTCCAATCTGTCACCATGGTTCTTGTTCTGGTCACATCATATTTTTTCTTTTCAGCTTCTAAATCCTTCCCTAATCTTCTCACAATACCAATTGCCCTATTATCCACCATGTACTTTCTTGTCACACTGATAAGGAAAAAAAGGGACAAAGAAGAAAATCTTGTCCAAAATGGGCTACACCTTTTGCAGGATGTTACTCATAGTGAGGTTAACCAACAAAGTGAAACTGCAGAGAATCATGAGGATGGTGAATCTGCAGCACATTCAGATTATTTATTTCCATCAGATTGTGAAAGCAGCAACTTCTCTGTCATGGATGGAACTTTTGAGCTGAATATTGAAGAGCATAGGCTACAAGATGATTTGGTGTCAGATTATTCTCTTCCATCAGATAGTGAAAGCAGTGATGGCTCAATATTGGAGGAAAGTTTTGAGAGGCATCAGAAAGGAAATAAAAATGAGGATATTTCTGATAGCTTGGCTTCTGATGATGATTATGAGGGTGAGGATGAAGAAGATAGCCTGATTGAAATCAATCTTCCACACTTTCCTGAGTTTGATGAAGATCCTAAGCAAAAGTTGCAATCCAACTTGGCAGATTCCATTTTCAAGCAGCAAGGCCTGATGGAGCTCTTAGCAGAATTCAATGACATGAATGAGGATGAAAACTTGATTGAGATTGATATTTCCATGGGGATGCAGATTTCAGATTGAAATTGCCATGTTTTGAAGATGAATGTGTTGTTGGTGATTTTGATCTAAGTATTTTAACTCTTTTTCTTGTTGATGTTGAGGAGGATTTTGTTCTCACTAATAAACTTAGCATTTTGATTCATTGGCCTTGCTTGTGGTGGCAATACAGTTAAATAGTTAAATAGTATACACAAAAATATAGTAAAACTAAATAATCAAATAAAGGACTCAAATGCAAAAAATCTTAAAATGTTAGCATTTTCATTAAATTGAATTTAGAAAATATTTTATAATTTTAGTTTACTGATTATCGAAAACAATTATTTTTATAATTTTAAAATATAAAAAGTAAATAAATTTATTTCTTATATAAGGATCCACTAAAAAATATGTCTAGGGAAGTGTAGTGATTAAAAATTGTTATTATTATAGTAATCAATTTATATAATAATTTATAAAATAAAAGATTATTAATTATTAAAATAATTTATGTTATGAATAAAAATTTATAATTTATTATTAAATTGGTCATTAACCAATTAGAAACTAATTTAGAAACTATTTTTTTTAGTAACAAAAATATTGAGAGCTAATGTTTAGTGATCAATCTTCTTTGATATCTAAAACCTTGATAGCTAACTTTTAGAAATTAATTTAGAGATAAATTATAATTTTTTATTCATAAAATATATGTGATTATTTTAATAATCAATAATTTTTTATTTTATAAATTGACATCTAAATTGGTTACTATAATTATTAATAACTTTTGTTTATTAAAGTTTGTTGTTAATAAAACATTTTTTTTAATGGTATAATTAGGAAATTACCTAGTTATTTTTTAATTAAAATTTATGAGTTATATGTTAAATAAAAAAAATACATCATTAGTTTTTGAATAAGGAAATTATATAGTTATTTATTTCATTCAATAATAAATTTGTCTTAATTTAATTAAAAGACAAAGTTATCTAATTAAAACATGTAAAATACATTTATGTAAAATTATATCTTATTATATAATAGTATAATTTTCTTTATTAGAAATTGTTAAACAGTATCACAAGAATAAAATAAAGTTAATTATAGACATATGGGTAAGCATGTCTTATTTAAATTATTAAAACTTTAGCGAAAATACAGGCAACGTGTGTTTATATTTTTTTAATTTGTATAAAATTTTTAAAATTAATAAATAATATATAATTAATCTTTAAAATAGTTTTTAAATGTAAAATTAAAAAAATAAAATATATACATAAAATAAGTTTTTAAAATAACGATTATAAAGATAAATTATTTATAAAATAATAATTAAGAGTAAAACTGAAATAACGAAATATAGACATAAAAGATAATATCTCTTTATATTGTTATATATTAACATTAAAATTAAATTTTATTTTTTAAAAAATAGACATATGTAGCAAAATAGATTTTAATCTTTATTACCAACAAAGAATTAAATTATTTCAAAGTGAGCATTGGATAAGAGAAAAAGAAAATATAATGGCAAAATTATGAATTCTGATAATTATGGTTTCTGTTAATAATTAAATTTTATGTATTTGATTAAAACTGATTTAAAAATATTCATATATTTTTCTGATATAAAAGTTTTTATGTATCAAAAACATGTTTGGAAGAGCATATGCATGATCAATTCTAACTTATGTTAAGGACTAACGTTACTTATTTATAGAAGTATGTTATGGATTACTTATACTATCTTTTGAGATAAAAGTGTTAAGCTGTTTAAGGTAGTTATTGACAAGTGCACGAACACTACTTTTATATGTGTAAAGAATCAATTGTTTCGAAATTCAAGACCAATCATTTGGATGATACAAAGTTATACTACATAATTTTAGGGAATACAAGAATGTGACTCATAACATTATTTTTCACAAAGGAAATATCATATTATAGATCAATATATACGAAGAGAGGCAATAACATGTTTATAAGAGACGCAAATCAAACATTTCATGAGGATGATTGAAGAACAGTTGTTTAGTAAAAATGACTATCAAATAATAAAGTTTAAAATGTTAAGTTTTTATATAAATTAAAATTATAATTATTTAGTCATTTATTTTATAAATTTAAGTACTTTTATAAACTTTTTTATCTCTAAATTATTTTGATTTCTTTTTTTTTAATTTTGAAACCATTTGCATGTATAAATTGTAAGGCTCCAATATTAAATGTGAGCTACTTTAAGTAGAGCTGTCAAAACGGGTAACTCAGTCCGACCTGGCTCGACCCACCACGGATTGATGATTTAGTGAATCAATCCAACCCGGCTCAGCCAAAAAAATTCGAACCCGGTCCGGCCCACTACGGGTTGACGGGTTAAACGAGTTGGCTCACGGGTTCATTTAATTAAAAAATATTATTTTTTTTCAGTCAAAACTAAATTGTAATTCTAATTAAAATCTAAATAAACTTTAATACAATCCAAATACAAACCAAAATAAAAGAAATACAAATTATTTATGTGATGGATAAAAAAACAACTTAATATGACCTAAATGTAAAGTCCAACTTAATAAAAAAAATAAAAACACTTGTGTGACCCTTTTATCTACGGGTTGGTGAGCCAACCCGACTCACCACGGGTTCAACCCGGATGAGTCGGGTTCTAAATGAGCCGGTCAAAAATCAACCCGTATTGAAATTTGTAAAAAAATTTCAACCCAACCCGGCCCAAACCTATGGTGAGCCGGGTTGGCTCGCAGGTTCCAACCCATTTTGACAGTTCTAACTTTAAGTTTCTGATTATATATTTTGTTTGTGAAATAAGACACAAAACTTCCCTACTTAGTTTATTTTTGGACTTTTTTCTTGAGAAGTTGAAAAATAGGTAATAAGGGAACCGATAAATTGTTCTTATTTCGATTATTTTGAAATTTTGATGATATGTTACATATTGTATTAACGTAAGTTTTTTAAAATGAGTTGTGATATGACAAAGTTTGTTACATATTTGAGTTTTGAGTATGATTAATATTTAGAAAATTTCAAGTTTAGACTAGTATGTGGTAATTTTGAGAAGGTTGTTGTTATTGCAACTAATTAGATATGTGATTTGTGGAAGTTAATGTAAGTTGTTATGTTGAAATGCATATTGTATTGTTGACAGAATGTGGTGTTTAAATGTGATTGGAGTTTGAGGTAGCTTTTTTTAGTTAAGAAGAAATTGGTGATGTTATTTACAGAAGATAAGTTGAATTAAACATTTTTATTCTCCTTCAAATCTTATTTTTGTATTCGGAGACAGACCTATTGGGGTTACAGGAGAGTCATGGCTCTCCCAACTTTTTTATTTTATTTTCTATATTATTTTTTTTACTTCTTTATTTGATATCTCTTTTTTATATCTTCATCTCCTACTTTCTTCCTCTTTCTATTTCAATTTTCATCATCAATTTCTTATTATTTTCAAAAACAAATTGTACCACATAAGATTGAGGAGTTAAGAAATATTTTGAACCAAATAATTTTTTCTTTTGAGTAAGTTCATTTTTTACCCATTTTTTTCCAAAGTAATATGTTCTATTCATGTTGTGACTTTTCTATGCTCTAGACATATCTCTATTTGTTAGAGATTATAAAATTATGCTCTAATTATTTATCAAACTTTTTTTTTGTGTAAATAGAACTATTTTAGGCTTTGAAGTTGGGTAAGGGAAGAACAATATTAAGAATATAATTTAAGGTAAAGGAAACTAATCATTTAGAAGTTATTAATTTTCTTAAAATATTGAGTCTTGGTTTTGAGATTTAATTTGGGGTATTCATAATTTTATTTTTTTTCCTACATAAGATGGGGGCTGAATTTTTAGCAAGCACTGTGATCATCTATATTGAAAGGGATATTGCAACAAACTTTAGTTTTGATTAAATTATTAAAGATTAAGTTATTGAAAGAACGTAGAGGAGCACTCTAACTAAAGACAACTTTTATTTATTTTTTAATAGATTATTGTTAATGATAAACTTTATGTTACAATTTCATATATATATATATATTATATATATATATATATATATATATATATATATATATATATATATATATATATATATATTATTGTCATATGTTTTGAATTAATTGTTTTGAATAGAGAAAATAATGTCGGGAAATGAAAATTTTTTTAATTAGAAAAAATAATTTATATATATAAAAGAAAATTTGGCCCCTCTAATTTTTTTTGTTCAAGTTCTGCCACAAATTGTACTTATGCTTATATTTGTTAGTGTTAGTGTAAGTGTACATAGTATATTTATCGCAGATCACACCACAACAACACATGGTAGGTAAATAATTATGTGAGAACATGTGAGTTATGTTTTTACATGTAAACGTGTTTGATTAAATAATTATATATATATATATATATATATATATATAAATATGAGTATAACTCACATTTGTGTATGTGATTACTATAATCATATATAGTACAAGGGTATGTGACTTTGTATGTAGGAATTATAAGATTGACCTAGTGATAAAGTTGGAAGGAAAGACAGGAGAGGTTTTGACGGTGGTGGAACTTGAAAAAAAAAATTAAGAGGCCAAATTATATTTGTTATATATAAATTATTTTTTTTATTAAAAAATTCAATACATCACATCATTTCCTCTATTCAAAACAAACACTTATGACAATCTAATCCAAACAATATAAAAATAATAGATATGAAAGAGTAACATAAAGTTTATCATCAACAATAATATATTAAAAAAAAGTTATCTTTAGTTACAGTGTTCCTTTACGCTCTTTCAATGACTTAAAATCTTCGATAATTGAATCAGAACTGAAAGCTAGTTGCAATATCTCTTTCAAGGAAAGAGAAACTTAATTACATGTAATAATGAAAACATTTGAGTCAGACCGTCCGCTTGGTTTTTTACTAAAAAGATAACACAATAAGCAATATGCAACATCTTTTAATGGCAAATACTCTAACCATTAGTGGCGGATCTTAACTAAGAGTTTTGGAGGGGTCAAAGTAATATAATGATTTGATCTCATTTGATTGGATCATTAGTATAACGCTTTAAAGAATTACGCTTCTATAAAATAATGAAGACGTATAATTTATCTTCTTTTCATTTTTCACATATAATTTTTTTATCTCATGAGCCTTTTATAACTTTTACAAAACGAATCTATTATCTTATTGTTCATCGATATACTGCTTTTTTAATATATTAAAAAATAATTTACCATAATCTAATAAAAGATTGAGAGACATAATTATTAGAAGAAAAATATATTATAATCAAGTCACAATTAAAAATCGATTAAAAAAAACACATAATACATTGTTTTTTGCTTCTATAATCATAAAAAATAAGTATACAAAAGGCTCATGAGATAAAAAATAATTTTAATAATTATTAAACTAATATTTCATCATCAAGTCAAACAAGAAAGACTTACATTTTTTTTCTTCAAGAAATGAAGGAAACAAATGAGAAATGAGAGTAAAAATAATGACTATCTGTTTGACTTCATTTCTTCTTCAAAAAAAAAAATGAGGGTAAGAGATGAATACAATATTTAATTACTCTTTTGGTTAGTGTTTCTAAAAATGTCAAGTTGGCCCCCCGTTTTTTTAGTCTCAATTTAGTTCCAATTTTTTAGTCGAAATTTGATATTTTTTAGACGAAAATAGAAACCAAAAGAGTAATTAAACCTAAATATTTTTATTTTTTTATTAAATTTGATTTTATGTTTTATTATTTATTAACATTAAATATTGCATTTTATAAAAGAAATAAAAAGAGACAATTTAATTTCCATCAATTTTTACAATATACTATCTATAATTTTAATTTCAAAATTTATAAAAATTTCAAAATAATATATATAATTTTTTAAAAAAAAAAAAAAGAAGGGGGGGGGGGGGGGGGGGGGGGGGGCACCCCTCCCTCCTACACTAATGCTCCGCCACTGCTAATCATGACATGAAGGAAGTAAGCTAAATCATGTGTAGTGAAATCTTCTTGGATGATCATCTTTACCAAAGAAAAGATAATTTTCTAGATGCATTTGATATGAACCCCATTTTAGATAAGTCATTAGTACCTCATCAATTTGATTTGATGGGTATTGCCAAATTTGAATACACTTCCCCGGATCACCTTCTAAAACATTTTCAAATTCATTATATGTAACTTTGGGAACCTTAGAGAGTTGTTTTTCATTTTCTTCAATTTTTGGATTCTCATGAAGTATCTCAATTTGAGAGAACGTAGATGTAGTTTTTTCATCTTCATCATAAGCCTTCCTTTTGAAAAAAGAATCGATTGTTTTATTCTTTATCATAATTTTTTTAATATAAATTTTTCACCTCTCACATATTTACAAAAAGATAAAATTATGAATACTCCAAATTAAATCTTACAAAGACCCAATATTTTAAGAAAAATAATAACTTCTAAATGATTAACTTCCTTTACCTTAGAGTAGATTCCTAATCTTGCTATTTCCTTACACAACTTCAAAGCATAAATAGCTCTATCTACACAAAGAAGAGTTTGATCAACGATTAGAGCATGAATTTATAATTTCTAACAGATAGATATATATGCCTAGAGCGTAGAAAAGCCACACATTGCTTTGAAAAAAAGGGTAAAAAATAAAATTACTCAAATAAAATAAATAGTTCGGTCTAAAATGTTTCTTAACTCCTCAATTTTGTCGTAGTGCAATTTGATTTTAAAAATAATAAAAAATTAATGATGAATATAAATAAAGTAATAATATATAATTTTTTTAAAATATATAGAAAGTAAATAAAAAATCATTGAGATTAATATAAATAAAATAATAATATATAAATATTTTTTTAAAATATATAAAAAACAAAATAAAATGAAAAATTGTTGGCTTTCCTGTCACACTTATGATCCGCTCCTAAGCTCTGAGTTCAACTTCTCCGTTACCATTAGGGATAACAAAAAATAAATAAAAGATTAACTAAATCGTAAGAATAAAATAAAATTACAAAAGGATAAAAAATTATAAAATAAATCGATTCTAAAACTTAGTCCTTCATGGATCGAATAAAATACGTAATGAATGAAAGAAAAAGTTAAAAAGGGCATTAGCATTTTTGGTTTTGTGCCGCCGGTCACTACTTTTTTTCACCTTCTTATTTTTACTACTTTTTGGAATTTATACGTGTATTTTGTAATAAAAACTTTTATAGAGTGGATATTTTATATAAAATATATATATATATATATATATATATATATATATATATATTATTATTATTATTAACTAGAATAGTTACTTGTATGGAGAGGTATATAAATTATTAACTAGAATAGTTAGTTGTGCGGAGAGGTGGAACTAAAATTGTAAATCTTAATACAAAATTACAACACACATCTACACATACTTTCACTGCTCTGATTATGCATACAGATAAAAAAAACTATTTTAAAATATGTACAGTAACCAATTTTGAAATTATCAAATAATAAAACATCTTTCCATTTCACCTTATATTTATAAACCATTAAGTTTTTAATTATCATCTAATTTAACCTCTTAATTTTAAACTTTCACAGCATTAATTGAGGAGCAGTGTTCTTGTGTCGGCACATTCAATTATCATTCATTACAAGCACAATATTCACAATATTTCAATTCATTGAAAAATAATGCAAAAATCCACAAGTTATAGTTAATAATTTTGGATAAAATAACAATTTAAAAATCACAACACGACAATGCACGACACAAGGAACTTCAAACTGCGACCGTTGATCTTGCACGTACGCCACGAAAACCCCATGGGAGCCGTTGGATCCGAATTTCAGCGTCTTACGTGACAATTTTTAACCGCATTTAAAATCTGATTTGAAGTCCGAGATTTAAAATTCTCCTAAATAACCTTACATTTACGCACATACTTGTTACTGAGAGTGGCAGAGAAACAGGGGAAGATGGCAAACAAAGTGCGTTATGCTCTTTCATTTTCTTCCAAATGAATGTGTAAGATTTTTCTCTTTCAATTTCCTTGTTAAACGCCGTTTTATGTTGTAAATTTTTCTTCTCTGTATTTTCTGGAGTTAATTCCTAGGGTTTTAGATTGAAAAAAGTACTCTAAGCTGGGACTTTTTCTTTGATTTGATTATCTGGGTTAAGCTTGACATTCTAGGTTATCACTGGATGTACTTGAGAACAAAATTGAGGTTTTAAAGTTTGCCATCTTGTTTTTTCTTTGCTCAGGTAATTTTTTTTGGGAGTTGGATGAATTGGGTTACCTTTTTTATGTGGTTTTTTATTCTTTGGAAATGGTGCAGAATGAATATTCAGAAGTTAGTCTTTCTTTTAACTCCTTCCCTGCTGAGCAGTGTCGAGCATTGCATTTTTTACCTTATGTTCATCAACAACTTAATTTATTTTGGGTATATATACTCATTCTTTTTTATTTATTGCTATTCTTGTTGCTGCTACAATTGAAAAACAAGATTTGTCTCCACTGTGGTTTAGTCCTAGTTATCAATGCTGGATAGTAGCACGTAGCAGCCAAATTCTAGAAACATTATTGTGGGATTGTTGGTATTTTTATTTTTATTTTTATTTAATAAGGATATGTTATCAAAACTATGTACATAATTACACATTCAATACTCTAAAAGTACTCAAAGTTTAAGACATATTGCTAATTATCTGTAAAATGTCAGAATATAGGTCAAGAGGAAACACACAAGTAACCACAGAAAATACTGCTCTGGATGACTGTTTTGTAGCTGCCAACCGCGGCGATATGGTGCCACTTTTGTATGTTATTAATAACCATGAGTTATGATTTAAAAATGTATGCTTTATTGAATGCCCTTCCATTGTGTCTTCCTTTTATCCTTTATTTTTCATGCTTTGCTGTTTGAGTGTTTGTCATACAGGTACTGAATGATTTTTTTCTATTCTCCAGGTAGGCTTCGTTTGTGCAATTTAACAGAGTGTAGAGCATAGTGTGCTTAGGAAATAGTGATTTTGTATATATATACTGTAAGTAAGATCACTATGGGCGAGGAAGAACCGGTGAATGAATTTTCGGAGACTGATTCAAATGGAAAGAACTCTAAGGAGAAAATTTTGGATAGAAGTACTGAGAAAAAGGACTTGGAAGCTGACGAAGGAAAAGTATTGGCGAACAATGGAATCAAAGAGTTGAAAGAAAATATCGTAAAAGAAATTGAAGATGTGAAAGCTGATAATGTGGAAAAGGTAGAAGAGGACAAGAAAGTTGGTGTTGTGGAAGAAGCTATAGAGGATAAGAAAGAAACGAAAGATGATAAGACAGAAGGTGGAATGGATGGAGCAAAAGAGGATAAGAGAGAAGATGGAGTGGAAGAGGCAAGAGAGGATAATAAAGATGGAGTGGAAGAAGCAAAAGAGGATAAGAAAGAAGGTAGAGTGGAAGACGCAAAAGAGGATAAGAAAGAGGATGGAGTGGAAGACGTGAAAGAGTATAAGAAAGAAGATGGAGTGGATGGAGTATACAAGGATGGAAAAGACGGGGCAGGAGAAGTAAAAGAGGATAAGGAAGTTGATGATGTAGGAGTGAAGGATGGTGTGGAAGTTGATGGTGTAAAACAAGTCAAGGAGGATAAGGCAGTTAATGGTGTGGAAGAAGTTAAGGAGGATAAGGAAGTTGATGGTGTAAAAGATATAGTAGAAGATACAAAAGGTGATAAATCGAAAGAAATAGAGGAGGATAAGAAAGATTTTCATATATCTGAGAATGATAAAATGGATGAAGACACTGGGGTTAAAGAAACAGTGGAAGATAAACAAAAAAATGAAGAAGTGGAAACTGAGAAACCAGAAGTAGATGCTATGGAAGTAGAGGGTGGCATTAAGGGGAAGGAGGAGGGTGATGAAAAGGAGAAAATTGAAGTGGCAATGAAAGAGGACCCGGATGAAGACAAAGATAAAGATAATATTGATAAGTTAAAAGAAGTGAAGGAAGAGAATAATAAGGTTAACAAAGGATCAAGAAAACGAGGGAGAGGGAAGATCAATGTGGAGAAAGATAAAGAAAAAAGAAAGGAATTGAAGAAAATAGAACCAAGGACTCCTACTATTGACCGCCCTGTGCGAGAAAGGAAGGTAGTTGAGAGGTTGGTAACATCAATTGAGAAAGATCCAACCAAAGAATTTCGCATCGAAAAGGTATTTGTTTTCAGTTTGACATTTGAAATATTTACCCTTAGTTATGCATTTATTATAACATAGTTTGTTTACAGCTTCTCTTTCAAATTGCAGGGACGTGGCACACCTTTAAAAGACATACCAAATGGTATGGTGCTTTCATTTTTTCAATTCTTCTTCAATAATGACCATTTAATCCCTTCTATATATACTCAAGGCAACATAAATAATTATAATGCATATGTCCACATTCTTTTTAGGTTTATGAGGAAATCTTGATGTGAGTCTATGATTTGAATTTAACATATTATCAGGCAAGAAATTGTCCAGATACATATTAATTACACTTTTCTAATTATGTTAAATAATGTGCCATTTGTAGTGATGGTCGATTGAAGATAATGAAATTATAGTATTTGTGTTCCTCCCCCACTCCCCTCCCTGTCTAAATATTAAGCCCTTCCTGATGCAGATTGTGATGATTTTGTGATCCATCCTTTATTGTTAATGGCAAATGAGATTATTAGCTAACTATAGTTCATTCATTGCATTTAATGTCATTTTACTATTGGGTCTATGGAATATTTAATCTCGAGAGAATGGGAAAAAGGTTTTTGCTATGAATATATAAGTAAAGGTTACCTGAAACTTGGGGGGTTTATCAATTCATGATTTTATATTCAGTTATTATGCTGTGAAGTGTGCATGCATATTTTTACTACTTCAGAACAGCTAAAAACTTTATCGCTCTTGCATTTTCTGCACTAGTTGCCTTTAAGCTATCCAGAAGGAAGACTGATGATACCTTCAAACTTCTCCATACAATTCTCTTTGGAAGGAGAGGGAAGGTATGTCTTCATTAATTATCTGTGTTTTTTGTTACAGTTGTTACACCGCCTCTATTTTTATTTTCTATTATGTTTTTGTATTATGTCACATCTATAGTTCAGGATATAGAATAGTGGTTGCGTAGATTGCAGAAAGTTAAAAAATCAAAACTTACCCGAGTTAAAAAAAGTTACACTAATGTTTTTATACATGACTCTGGTATTTTACTCTTTTGCAGGCAATTCAGATCAAGAGTAATATATCAAGGTTTTCTGGTTTTGTTTGGCATGACAATGAGGTAATTATTACTTTTCATAATATGAAAATTGGTTCTCATAACATGCAACTGTACCGTATATTATAATTGTAGGTTTTGTTTGGCATGACAATGAGGTAATTATTACTTTTTATAATATGAAAATTGGTTCTCATAACATGCAACAGTAGCATATATATTATAATTGTAGGTTTTGTTCGCAGTAACTTTTACTGATTTCATGCTTTTCTGTTTGAAGTTCTTTGTCTTTCAAAGGTTCTAAAGTCCAACAATTGTTAATGCAGGAAAAGCAAATGATTAAAATAAAAGAAAAACTTGACAAGTGTAATAAGGAGAGGTTACTGGAATTCTGTGATGTTCTTGACATAACAGTTAACAGGGCAACAATGAGGAAGGTGTGTTTGCTAAGCCTTATTGATACATTTTTTACTAATACCATTTGACACTGCCCTATCATTGCTTATAAATTTCTACTGATGCAGGAAGATATCATTGCTAAGCTGATAGACTTTTTAGTTGCCCCTCATGCAACTACAACTGTGTTGCTTGCCGAAAAGGAGAAGGTTTTTTTTGTTTTGTTTATCAATTTTTTTACTGTTATGTTGTGGTAATTTCTTTTTACTTAGGCAACCATGTTCTGGTCATAGTATTTATTCCTACTATTTATGATTTATTTATCATCAGCCCAGTAAAGGAAAAAAGCGCAAGCGTATTGTAAAACGGCGTTCATCAGGATCTGGGACAATTTCAAGACGTTCTGCCAAGGTAATATCTCACTCGGTTTACTGCAGAAATGTGAAATGTGACTTGATCAATGAACTATAATTTTGTGTTCCAAAGTCAAGTCTTTCAGTGGAATTAATACTAATGCTGCATTCCTTTGGACTAACATGTTTATTTCCCTTTTGCTTGTTTTGCACTCTGCATTGCTACTCTTACTACAATGGAATTGTTCTTGACCAATTGAATGACAAGCTGTTCTCATCCCTTGACAGTAGGGTTTAGTTTGATTCACTAAATAACAGCTCTAAAAACAGTTCTTTTTTGGTTTGTACCAACCTATACATGAGTGGATCTGAAGGTTCTACTCAAATTCCACGGACAGTAAACACTGGTGTAGTGAGATCATACAATCCTATTATTAGTATAATTGCAGTCTTGACTACGCGGGTCTTAGCTTAGGTTCAAATCTGTGTTGCTATTATAGCCCTCCAAAAATTAGTTTGTGTTGGGATGTGCTGTGGTTACTAGTACTTTTTTTTGTTGGTATGATTTGTGTCAGTAAGTACTTTGTACTATATAGCATTTCATGTTAATCTAATCCCATATTTTTTCAAAATATGGTGTCAACATTTGGTTTAATCAACTTTTTGTCATGTCTTCTTCAGAGTATGAGGAAAAATGAAGATTCTTTAGCTGTGCCGAGAAAGAGTCCTACTGACACAGAAGATGAGTCAGATGAAGAAAATGACGAAGAAAATGAAAATGGTGTTGCTGGCAAATCTGAAGATGAAACATCAGAGAAATTTGAAAGTGAAGACAAAAGTGATTCTGGGAGTGAATCTGAAGATATGAAAGAAAAGAAAAAACCTTCTAAAACATCATCCGCCAAGAAAGAATCTGCTAAGAAAAGTAAAATTGAGAAAATTCCAGTTGCCAACAAATCTCACTCACCCCAAAAAAGAACTCCAAAGAAATCATCATCCAACCTCTCAAAGTCTGATGAGGATAGTGATGAAAGTCCTAAGATTTCAAGGAAGAACAAAAATGAGAAAGGAGGAAAGCAGAAGACATCAACACCCACTAAGCCTTCCTCCCTAGAGAGAAGTGGTAGATATCATTTGAAAATGTTCTGATTTGAATGCCTTTTGTTATATAATAAAAAGTACTTTTTAGCTTTAACTATTACTTGGGTATTTCTAGTCAATTCATTTATTTATTTTTCCATTTCCACTAGTTCAAATGTGAATTGAAAAAATGGTGATGATGGTGTAATCATATTCATCCCATTTACATTGTAAAACATCTTTCTTTTGTATCAAGCAGAAAAGGTTACTAGAGGAAGAGGCAAGAAGAAGGAGAAATCGAGCCCCACTGATAATCAGTTACATGATGCAATATGTGAAATTCTTAAAGAAGTTGACTTCAATACGGTAAGATATTTAAATAAATTGCAAAAAGTTCAGCGATTATAATTTTTATGTATAATGCATGGCTAAAGCTAGTGGAACTGCAATCTTGTATAAAATTGAATGTCAGGCAGACAAAGCTGGCAATAGAATAAACTCAAATGTAGTAAAGATGAGAATGTTGGTGGACATTAATGTGGCGGAGAAAAGGTTGGGTTAGCACCTATTGTAGAAAAGATGGTAGAAACTTGCATTAGGAGTTTTGTGCATGTGGGGAGAAGACTTGTAGAAGCTCCAATAAAGAGAGTCAAGAAGGACTTAGATGGGGGATTTCCAAATTGTTAGGGGTAGAGGATCAAGAAAGGTTATAGGTGAAATGATCAAGAAAGACTTAGAAGTCAATAGATTTTTTATAAACATGATATATACAACAATAGAATTGTTTGATCTATGTAACTGACCCCAGCTAGTTGGAAAAGGCTTTTTTGTTTGTAAATACATACATAAACCACTTCAAAACTATGTCTGGGCTTATTGTTTTACTTCAGAATGTATCTTTCTTGTATGAGATACGGTCAATCCTCCTTGAAACCTTCACAAAAATCCTAAGCTACGACATCTTTGCCTTTTCCTCCAATTTATGGATAGATTTGGCATGACCCAGTAATTGATATTTGTGATTGGCATAATCTGTCTGAGTCGCCTAGATGGATGATTAAAAATGTGCATTATACGCCACGGAATGTGGCAGCATTCCATGTCCTTTGTATTGCAAGTGGAATTTGAAGAATTCTTAGATGTAATATTGAATGTTGCAGTTATGATGCTATTGCTAGAATGCATTTCTTTGTCATTTTTGCAGACCATGTATTGCTATTAAACGATAGTGTATAATCATGAACAATACAATGGCAGTGCTGTATTTTAGTCCCTTCTGCTGAATATTCTCTTTATTTCTCTCTAAAATTGAGATTTTTGTTTTCCCTTTTGCAGGCTACATTTACTGACATTCTGAAGAAACTTGGTATTAATCCTTTTTACCTTTTTCCTTTAACACGTATTATACTTTTTCTCAATTGCGACTATAAGATAATGCTACTTTTGGGCCTTTGAGAAGAAATTCTTCCTTTGTATCTGGTTTTTGAATCATCAAGTGGCATGTACTCTCAAACCTGAAATTCTTAAAAGCTCTCTCCTATTTATAAGAATTTGACACTATGAAAATGAGAAACATTATATCATAACTCAAATTAAGTGCCTAAGTAAATTGCTTTCACTTTTCAGCCAAACAATTTGATGTGGATCTGGCCCCGAGAAAGGCAGCTATAAAGCTCATGATTCAGGAAGAGCTGACAAAACTAGCTGATGAAGCGGATGATGAAAACGGAGAAGAGGATGCAGAAAAAGATGAAGCCCTGTCTACAGGCCAGAAGGTTGAAGCTTGATTGATGAGTAGTCCTGACTACCTGGTGATAGTTTTAGCTATGTATACTATAACCCATTTATGTTGCTTCATTTGTACATCTTGTTGAGTGAAAGTGGCTGTAACATATTCCAGCCATCCATCCAATTTGAAGAGATAAAACTTGTATTTGTCAATTTAGGCTTCTAGTGCGCTGCCAGTGTGCACCTTCTTGTTTATACATAAACAGAATCTGTAGGATTTGTACTATAATGAATAATACTACTGACCAAAGCTACACTAGTCTCAAGAATCTACCTAGTTTAATAAAATATTTTACGTTGTTCATAACTAGAACAACAGTTGGTTGATAAAGCTTTTTTGGTGTGCTTTTAAAATGTTCTTTTAAAATCCTAATGTGGTCTTTATTTTTGTTGAATTAGTTTAATTCAGTCGAGGGTTTAAACAGGAACATGTAAATAGGGTACGTAGGTATCAGATCATGTTTTTCTTTTTTGCTATCTTTGTTTAATTTTATTTTTTTTTTCGTTTTAACTTGGTTGCAATTTTTATTAAATTATTTCAATTTAGTCGGACGTTTAACAATATGTTAACAGGTACGTTAGGTGTTTATTCATTTTTTTTACTTAATTTAAAAAAAAAAAATTCACATGTCAACTTATCATTGTATCACATAATAATGTCACATGTCAAAGTTACTGTCATGTTTAAGTGTCTTATATCTTTTAATGCTTATATTTGTTATTTTTATTTAATTCAATCTCATTTCTTTTTTAAGTGAATTATTTTTGTTTCTTTCCAAATTAGAATCAAATCTATTTTTTTATATAAATTTTATAATGATATTTTTATTAAAATTCACATTTATATTAAATATTTATGTTATTATTTTTAATTCAACTTTAACTATATTATTTTAATATACTTATTAGATTTATATTTGATTTTTTTTTATATAAAAAATAGGGTTAAAATTTGTTTGAAAAGAATGAAGAATTTTTCTTCTAATTTTAAATTAATTTTAACCCTATTTTTCTATAACCAAGTCAAACCCTATTAAACAATGAAGATTTTTATTTTTCTAATTTTAAAAAACTCTAACCTTATTTTTTTAACAAAGTCTAACATTATTTTAAACTAACTCTAATCGTGTTTTTTATATGTTGGAGATATGTATGACTGACTCAAGGGTAAAGGGAGTAAATCACTCGTTTTAGATCTCAAGGACAACAATGTCTCAAAAAAAAAATTATTACTAATATTTCTTTATTAAATTATGTTTAAGAAAAATAAAACTCAATTTTTTTAGTACTAATTAATATACCTCTATTAAACTAATTATAGAATTATGTTTAAGATAAAAAAAGGCTTCTAAAAAATATTTTATTACTAATATAGCTCTATTAAATTAATTATAAGTTTATTAAATTATGTTTAAGAAAAAAAGGCCTAAAAAATTTTTGTAGTACTAATTAATATACCTCTGTTAAACTAATTATAGAATTATGTTTAAGATAAAAAGACTATCAAAAAACATTTTATTAATAATATAGCTCTATTAAATTAATTATAAGTTTATGTATGGGAATAAAATTTAATTAAATTATTATTAGTGTATGTTAATTTTTATTAGTAGTAAAAATAATAATTAATGAGTTAAAACATATTTTCAGTAGATTATGATTTTGTTTACAAGAAAGAGAATGATTAGGTATCCTTATTCTTTTATAATCAATCTTGATTCCATTTCTTCTTTTGTCTCTCTATGACTTCTTTTACCTCTTCTTATTTTAGTTTCTTCTAATATTCTTTTTTTCTAGAGTATTGATAGATTACATCCCTTAAATCTCTTGAATCACATGTTGCTCGTCTGTATCAATCTTTTCATCCTCATTTTTGGTTAGTATGTTTTTTCTTTCTATTTGTGTTGTTATTTTTATTTTGTTTTGGATTTGTATTAGAATTAGAAATGTGTTTCTTTTATCTAGTTTTGTTTTTCGGTACTTTTATATTTACAGAGTTTTGTTTTATTTTTATTTTTTTGCATATATCTTAAGGAGAAACTGAATTTGTTTATAAAACTATTAATTAGATTATGCTTTAGTTATTCGGTGGATAATAGATTAATTTAAGCATAATTCAAAATTGAGTTTTCTGTAGAAAGATAATTCAAGTTTAAGAAAAAAAGACTTATTATCGAGTTTAGAAAAATAATATTTTTTTAATTGTTTTTATTATTGATTTTAAAATGAACAACTTTGCAAGTTTGTGAAAAAGTTGAAACTTAAGAACAAATAAGAGACTTGAGACTTCAAGATATCGAGTTTATTTTCTAGATAACCAGAACCACATTTTATTGTTTTAATTCATTCGTTTTATATATTTATCTTTAGTAATATTTTATATATTATCATTTTTTATTTTATATAAAAATATATAGATATGACAACTAGAAAATTTGAATCAGACTATTCAAGAATTCAAAAGAAAAGAAGAATTGAGACTTTAATTGCATGACAAAAAGGAGATATGAACAAAAAAGAGCAAATGTTTTTATATTGTAGATATTTCATTTTTGAAAAAAAAATGCTTAAAACTTGAAAAATCTTTAAAACATGATAATTTGTTGGATATTGATGTATTTGATTTAATTTCAGAATTAAATATCTCAAGGGAAATTATAGGTTTGGAAGATGATAAGCCAATTGACATTCTTAATTATAAAAAAAGAATAAATTCTTTTCCAAATGCATATATAATTTATAGAATAATGTTAACAATTCTACTGTACGTTGTTTAAGCCAAAAGTAGCTTCTCAAAGCTAAAGATAATAAAAATTTATTTAAAACCAATAATATCTCAAGAAAGATTAAACGGATTAGTCCTATTATCTATTGAGAAATAAATGTTAAATGAAATAATTTACGACAATTTAATAAATAATTTTGTATAAAAAAAAGCTCAAAAAATAAATTTTAAATAAAATGTCTTATTTTTTAAGTTTGCTTTAGGCCTTCCAAACCGTTGAGTCGCCCCTAAAGACATCAAACATAAATATAATAACTATATTATAATAGTATAGTTAGAGTTTGTTTAAAAATAATGAAAGAAATATTTAATAAAAATGTTAGTTTTAATAAAAATATCAATCTAACATTTATAAAACAAAAATGGTCTCAATTTAAAAAGAGATATAATTGCTTTATTTTAACCAAAAAATTGGAAGTGAATTGAATTGAATCACAATAATAAATGTGTATTACTGACCGGTACCTTATAACTAATATGTATTTTAACTTTATAAAAGTTCATAATCAATGTAATATGCCCTAATAATAGTTAATAGAATTTTATTTTATTTAAAAGACAATAATACCCATAAATATTGTATATATATTTTAATATTTTATTTAATATTCACCGATAAAAGCTATAAAATAATTAATTAATAAAATAACTATATTTTAATATTGTTAAAAATAAAAATATAATTAAAAATAAAAAAAGAGTTTAAATTAATAGAAAAATCAATACAAAATAGTGTTAAACATCTAAAAAACTTACAAAAAAGTAATTAAAGTATCAATTTGGGATTTAATTGAGTTTCCAAAATACTTATTTTTATTGCTTAAATATTTCAAAGGATATTTTTGTATTTATAAAATCTGTTATATGTATCTATATTATTTTAATTAATAGAATTAATTATTTCAGCTTTCAATGTAAAGATGATGAAACTAATGCATAGTAATTATTCCTTAATGAGTATTCATTGATTTCATCATTTTTAGATTGAAAGTGGTAATAACTAAATACATTAATTAAAATAGTATAAATGCATATAACATATTTTATAAAGACCAAAATATCCTTTTAAATTTTTAAACAGTAACTTTCTAATATAAAACAAGGATTTTGGAATTGTTAAGGTCTTTACTAAAAAGCAATAAAAAAAAGATCTCTACTTAGGTTTTTTTTTTGTAATTTTTTTAGATGTTCAACACTATTTTTTTTGCTAGTTTTTTGTTAATTTAAACTTTCTTATATTTAATTTTTAGCAACATTAAAATATATTTATTTTATTATTTTTTAATTTTTATTGGTGAACATTAAATAAAATATTAAACACACTGTATAACACTTATGGACATTTTTGTCCTTTAAATAAAATAAAATTGCATTAATTGTTATTAGGTAAGATTTTGTTTAATATCACACTTGACTATGCACTTTTGTAGGATTCAATGCATATTAATTATCCTTAACCACTACTCTTAGCAAAATTTATAATAAATATAGAGATTAAATTCAATATAAGATACTGACATGTGTGATAATGTAGATTTTTACCATTATCTAAGCTATCTTTTGCTAACAAAATCAACTCCTCTTGAACTTTTTACCTACTTAATCATCACTTTTACTTTGTTTTGTGAATAAATACAATATGGGTTACATAGATCTAATTATACCACTAATCCCCATTTTTGTGTCCAATTTAATGATAAGAAGCTTTTATCTCAAGTCAAAGAAGTTGTCAAACAGAGAAGAAAGAAGAAAAAAAGCCAAAATTGAAGATTTGAATATAGCAGAATTCAAGGCTGAGCGCCAGAAATCAAGGTTGAGCCTCATTCCTCTCGTAATTTCCAGCGCTCAACGCCAGAAATCAAGGTTGAGCGCCATTCTTCTCGCATTTTTTGGCGTTGAGTGCCAAAATCCAGCGCTGAGCGTTGATTGGCTCGCATTTTTGGACGCTGAGCGGTGCGGAGACGACGTTGAGCGGCACCTGTGCTAATGTGGCAAAATTTCACCTTTTTCTTCTGGATTCTCGAGGGGAAACGATCTTTGGCAGTTTGGGACGTGATTTTTCACTCTTTGGGAGCTTGGAGGTGTGCTAGGGCTTGTGGGAACTATCCCTTCCTCCTCCTTGTATCTTCATCTTCTTCCATTTTGTAAGTTTGGGCTCTCCATGACAATGGAGAGCTAAACCCATTTTGTTGGGGGTAAATGTAACCACTAAACTCTCTTGTATTTTGCAAATGCTTTGAATATATTATATGCCTATTCCATTAAATGCTAGTATTCTTGTTTCCTTGCTTAATGCTTGCTTGGTTTGATCACCCATTGCATGATACTTGGTTCATTGGGTATTGGAAAATATCTTTTGAAACCTAGAAATGAAACAAGATGCCTAATGGAGCTTGTGTCTAGGAATGGAGCTTGACCCATTGGTTGTCTTAAACCCTAGTTCATAAAGCAGGTTTGTTGTTAAGAGTTCAAGGGATTGACTCTTAATAGGGAAACCTAGGCTCATTCTATTAAGGGATTAGAGTTTGAGTAAACTTGTGGGTTGACATTAGTATATTAATGGAAAGGGTATGCTTTCTTTTATATGCATGGGAGTGAGGTCGGTGAAATCTAACCCCCAACAATATCATTCGATATCAATTCTTATCTTTTCCATCGTCTAGCGTTTTAACCGCCAAAGTTCACCTTTTATTTTTTTTTATGCACAAATTTACTTTCTTAAATGAAACTCAAAATATGGATTTATTCATTAGTTTAAATTAGTCACTAATTACACAATTATTTAGTATACACGAGTCTCTTGGGAAACGATATCCCGATCCTACCGATTACTACTTGCGCGACTTGGTACACTTGCCAAAGTCTTAACAATGTGACACTGATACTAACCTTAATATGTGACACCGACAATGAAATTGGTGTGTGACACTGATTCTAATACATGACACTAACCTAACACATAATACTCATAAGATGATACTAATTTGATACATAGATATTTTTTAAAAATTTAAAAAAAATAACAACAAAAAACATGATCGTGACAACTTTTTATTTGCCATAACTATTAAAACATAGTTAAAAAAATACTAAATTAAACAATTTTAACAAAATATGGCACCTGATTGAAAATATATATATATATATATATATATATATATATATATATATATATATTACTATTGAACTGAAATAGCTAAAAAAAATAAAGATGAAATTAATATTTAAGTCTTTCTTTTCTCTTCCAATTGTAGTCTTTAAATTTTAAAAAATCTGCAAATTCAATCTTCGATTTTTCATATGTTTTACTCATGGAATGTTTAATCTAATGTATTCATTTAAGCAGCTGTCAAAATGGGTTGGAATCCGCGTGTCAACCTGGTTCATCACAGGTTCGGGTTGGGTTGAAATATTTTAATAAATTTTAATACGAGTTGATTTTTGATCCGACTCATTTAGAACCCGGCTCATCCGGATTGAACCCGTTATGAGCCGGGTTGGCTCACCAACCCGCAGATAGAAGGGTAACACAATTGTTTTTAATTAAATTGAGTTTTACATTTGGATCATGTTAGGTTATTTTTTTTAGTCAACACTAAATAATTTGTATTTTGTTGATTTTGGTTTGTATTTGGATTGTATTAAAGTTTATTTAGATTTTAATTAGAATTATAATTTAGTTTTGACTGAAAAATAAATAAAAAATTGTATTTTTTTTAATTAAGTGAACCCATAAGCCAACTCGTTTAACCCGCCAATCCGTAGTTGGTCGGGTCGGGTTCGAATTTTTTTGACTCGCTAAAAAGTAAGCCGGGTTGGGTTGGCTCACTAAATCATCAACCCGTGGTGGGTTGATCCGGGTCGGGTTGGGTTACCCGTTTTGACAACTCTACATTCAAAATATTATCAAGAAATATTTTAATTAGTTAAAATAGAAAAACTAAGGAATAAATATACGAAAAATTAAGAGTTAAACTAAAAATATAAAAATTTCAAAATATAAGGATTTCAACAGCTTAAAAAATCGCAATTGAGAGATAAAAGATTAAAAGGGAAACAAAATTTTCGATTAAGTTTTAAGTGACTCATATAATTAGATATTTTCAATTTATTTTTATTAAAAAAAAATTATTTTATTAATTATTTAATTACTTTTTTATATTTTTTAATTCAATTTGTTCCGTGTTAGTCTATTTTGGTATCAATAGAAGTGAATGATGTAATACCCCATTTAATTATAATGAAATTAAAGGAAGCATCACACTAAAATAATATCTTAGCGCAGTCTCGGAGTTTAAACATCACTCCTTAAAAAACCCAAGGCACACCAGATGCCCAAAAAGAAACAAGTTAAGAAGTTTAATATAATCAGATAGGAACCTAAAAGACAGACTAGTACATGGGCCATAACCCTAAAGAAAAACCCAAATAAAACAGGAAGTCCAACCAAGGTTGACTATGCAGCAGAATCATCTCTTCACTGTTGACCTCGGGTACCTCTCGCATCTGTTCCCATCAATAAAGTGATGATCATCGCAAAAGGAAAAGAACAACATACAATGCAAACAAACAAGCAAACATGGTAAGCTAGAGTAGAAACGGTTCATCAAGCAGTCACATGCCATTACACAACCCAAACAGTATATATATATATATATATATATATATATATATATATATATATATATATATATATATATATATATCATCCAAGCATGTTATGACTTCTCAAACAATACACTAGACTCTGACTCGACTCATCCGGATACATATAGTCTAGTCAGATTCAGCGGATACTTGCACTTGTGGTGGATTACCCTGCTCACCCCCGAGCTGCTCATCTCCGAGTTAAGTGTTACAAGTGTTACAATGTTTCAATCCCCCCACACAAGGTTAGCCCTTAATGAGTTTCAGGCCTCCTACTACTCTCACCACAAGAGTCAGTCCGCTCTAAGTGAGACTAACTGACTCCTTAGAGTGTTAGGATGCAACCTTACCTTGAATCCTTACCAGACTATATAGATGGGGCACCACCATGGACTCCTACTAACATGGGCCATGGAATTACGTCTCGACCACTGAAGCACGACCCTGAAATCCCACCTAGAGATCTCAAGGAATTACGCATTAACCACCGACCAATCATGCTCAATCAATCATGTAATATTTATCATGCAGATAATCTCATGCCAACCTTTATAAACCATCTTCATTCATGTCCAAATGTTGAATCCATACCAACTCATCCTTCCCAAACCATGAATATAGATCTGTATTTCATATCATCACCATGTCTCTTTGATACCAACCATCTCATTTAAAACACATGCCAAATTCATACCAAACCCATCATTCACAATCCATGAATCACATCACTCACACATACTCATTTGTCTTATGCTTTTAACACAATAATTAAATTCAAGCAAGTATTAACCATTCAAGATAAAGGAAACAACCAAACATCACACTACCCTCGCCCAGTTCCTCGCTCAGGCTGAAGGGTCTCGCTCAAGCGAGCCCCCTACGCCTAGGCGAGGGCTCGAAAAGGGGAACAATAACCTTACGCGTGATCTCGCTTAGGCAAGACTCCTCTCGTCTGAGCGAGACGTTCGATCGCTCAAAAATAGCGTGGGTCGCTTGAGCGATTACTTCACGTAAAGTAGCTTGGGCGAGGCTTTGTTGATCTCACCTAGGCGAGACATGCTCGCTTGGGCGAGAAAACTAGTGCTCACCACTGTTCTCTCGTGCACAAACACACAACAGGTTCCAAACAGTTCAATAATGTCACTCACAGGTTCACATCAACACACAAGGCATACTATAATGATATAACAGTGGCTCAAGCAGAAAACACGAAAAAAGGGGTGGACCCTAGCTTCCCTTACCTGGAAAAGGGCTAGCAGCTAGGTTCTTGGGTACGAACAGAGAAGTACTGTAGCTCCTAGAGCAGTTTAGCGAGCTGGAAAAATAAAGAACAACATGAAATGAAGCTACCTAGAACGACCTTAGTTGGAACTCGAGACAACAGTGCTAAATAAGAGATGTATGGGACGAGAGGCAACTTACGTGGAATGAAATGGATTTGAACGAGTGTGACGGAGGCCAAAGACCAAATCCTAGCAGAGCGGGAGACGGCTGCAGCTCTAAGGAAGATGGGTTGTTTCTGAAAATGAGTAGAATGAGTGAGTTAGGGCAGACTTAGGGTCTGTTTCGCCTTTTAGGCCAGTCCTAGGCCCATCTAATTTGGAATGACCCTTTAAAATAAGGCATAAATATAAGTGAGCTTTACAAATGACTATTTTTGTGTTGACATTGATAATGTGTCTCCAAATGAGAAGTAAAAATATAATTTAATTAATTTTAAATCTCTCATAGAGTGGAGTATTTTAAATTTAGTTCATGTTTAAATTTTTAATTTTATTGAATAATATTTAAACTTTAATATTTTTTAATAGATTTTTACTATCAGTTAGACAACAATTAGTTGATTCTACAATATTAAGTGTAAATTTTGAAATTTTTATTGTGTACCTTTAAAATATTGATCTATATTGATTTTAATGTTTAAAAATATATTAAAAATATTTTTAGCATATTAAAATAGTGTGTTTTAAAAACATAAAAGATAACAGTTAAAAAATCAATCTAAAAACTGAACTCCAAACAGAACACTATAGACTTGGGTAATGAGAAGAAAAAAACTTTTAGAATTCGAATTCTACGATACAGTATACATTCGCATTTTGATTTTGGAAATACGATATAGACTTAATTGATGCATATTTATATAATTTTAAGTGTTATATAATTATAATACAGAATATTTGACAATTATGGATGTTGAGAATCCGTGAGAGTTGTAAAAATATAAAAAAAAATATATATATATATATATATATATATATATATATATATGTATATATATAAGAGATGTGTTATATATATGAAAAAAAAAATTATTTTATTTTATTTTATTTATTGTATATATTTACAAAAAATGTAATAAAATATAAAATATAAAATATTTACACAGTCTCAATCTTGATTTTCTCATATTAAAATAATAACTAATTTTTAAAATTGAAAAATATTTTCAAAAACGAAATTTTCCTAAAAAATAATTATATTTTTTGGAAAAAAATAGCTGAAAAAACAATTTGTCTTACATATAATTTATTGTAGAATTAAATTAAGTTAAGAGTGTACTTTTCACCCTTCGTCGTATTTTATAAGATGATTAATCGATAATCACATATGAACAAATTAAAAATAGTTGTAAAATGACTTTACTTGATTTTTTTTAAAAATAAAATTACAAAATTATTGATCTGAAAAGTTTTCTTTACCAAGTATGAATTTAGGCGGGAGGATACATATATGTAAATGAATACAAACTTAAACAAATTAATTTAATTTTTGTTTTAATACTTAATTTACAAATTGAAATGATGTTATTCTTTATAAAAAGAATTAGAATTTTATAACTTTATTTTTTTCAAGTTTACGATGTTCAATGTGATATCGCAAAATCAAATAATTATATCACCTTCAATTGTCAATAAAAAAGACCATTTAAAAAAAATATATCTAAATTTATGACAAATTTAAAATTTGATTTAATAAATTTTTATTTTTCAATAAAAAACACACAAAAAGGAAAAATACTTCATTAAAAATATACAAAGTTTGAATACTTTTTTAATAATACTTAAAAAAAATTCAAAAACAATATAAATTTAAAATTTAATTAAACTTTAAATTATAAAAAGTAATTGTTTAAAAATAGTCACACAACCCAATTTTCACATATAATTAAATAACTAAATATATTTTAATTTCTTCACATTCATCCACATGATTGAACCTTTTGGTTTTGGTAGATCATGAATTTTAAACTTTTGCATTATACACAAGGACAATACTCATACATTGACACATCGAGAGTTAGTTATTCATTAACTACTTAGGAAATAATCAAATCTACCAACTTATAATTAATAATTTCAGATACAATGAAGTAACAACATGTAAGAACTATTAATAAATTTAGATACAATGAAGTAACATGTTATCATTAATTTCAGATACAATCATTCAGTAATAATCTAAGAAACACAGCAGGCGTGCATGGCACAAGGAATTTCAACGACAACCGTTGATTTTGCACACGTACTCTTACCAGAACCCTTCTCAGCCATTGAATCCGAATTTCAGTGTTTTACATGGCAACTTAACTGCATTTAAAATCCAGGTTTGAAGTCCGAACTACAAATTTCCAAAACAACCCAAACATCAGACACTCTCACATTACATAGTAACTGTCAGTTGAAGAGAGAGAAAGACGTGCAATGTTTGAGTGAAGCTCTGTTGTGTTTTTACTCGTCCAACCCCCGAATCTGTAAGCTTCTTCTCTTTCAATTCCCCTTCTCAACTGTGGTTTTAGGTTTCAAAGGTTGCATCTTTATATTCTCTTGAGTCAATTGTCACATGGGGTGGGGGATTTGGGGGTGAGGGAATTTTAGGGCTTCGAATTGAGACACAGAATTTTCTCCAGACTTTACTTCATTTTGGTCATTTGGACTGTGTTGGGTATCAAGGGTTCTCTCTGGGTGCAATTAAGAAAAAAAAAATTGGCATTTTGAAGTTCCTAACCGGGGCTCTCTGCTGTGCTCCGGAATATTGTTTGTGAAATTTCATGAATAGGGTTACCCTTTTGATGAGGTGATGTGATTTTCTCTGGATATGAGGCAAATTTAATATTCAGGGGTTGGTGTTTTTTATTTATTTATTTTTATAATTTATATCAATTTGTTCTCCTCCTCCAATTTTGAGTTTTTGTTATGCTGGGTTGTTGTTTATCATCTGCATTCCTTTGTTGGCTTTATGGGTGTGTGTGTGTTTGCGTTTACTTTCATGCTTTCATTGTAATTAAGACGGGATATATGAATTCATTACTTCTTCATTGTTGTTCCCATGACTGAAAGATATAATTTGGCTCCACTGTGGTTAAATCGTAGTTATCAATGCTGGATAACAGCGCGTTGCAGCCAACCGTAGAAAGTTATAGCGGGATGGCAGTGATTTTAATTTTCTTCATGCAGATATATAATCAATACTATGTGCATCGTACATGGCTGATGCATGGTATACTCATAATTATTAATAAAAGGTCATAATATAGGTCTAGAGAAAGAATTCAAATATTGAAATAGTGTAGGAAACAGTTCTAGAGACTGAAAACATCAGGAGAAGAGAAAAGAAGGCTGGTCCATTGCAGTTGTGGGAATAGTACTGAAAATGTAAAGAAGACTTCAATTTAGAAGTTGATGATTCCTATCTTGGAAACATATATTTGAATTATGTTGGTATTTACTTTTTGCATGAATTTATTTAGACTCACGAAATTTTATTGAATGTCATTAATTTTTGTGTAATTTTTGTCATTTTTTAGAATACATGTATATATACTATACAGAAAATCCAGCTCTAGTGTTTTTGGGGATGGCCGTTACGTGCCATTATCCTGGATTTTTAAATATCTGCCTTCTTGAAATTCCTTTCCATTTTAGCTAGTTTTTATTGTTTAATTTTCCCTCTTTATTTGCACTTGCTGTTTGAGTTTGCCATACTTATACCTAATGATGCGTTTTTCAATCTCCAGGTAGGCTTCAGTTGTTCATTTTATCAGAGTGTAAAGCAGTTTGTGCTTAGGAAATAATAATTTTGTATATTTAGTTATTTACTGTAAATAAGATCAGTATGGGTGATGGAGAACCAGTGAATGAAGTTTCTAAGGCTGATTCGAATGGAAAGAGCTTGCAGGAGAAAACTTTGGAAGATATTACTGAGAAAAAGGACTTGGAAACTGATGGAGGAAAAGGTTTGGAGAACAATGGAATCAAAGAGAATATTGTCAAAGAAAATGATCACAAGAAAGCTGATGGTGTAAAAAAGGTAGAAGAGGACACAAAAACAGTTGTTGTGGAAGAAGAAGCAAAAGAGGATCAGAAAGAAGATGGGGTGAAAGAAACAAAAGAGAATCAGAAAGAAGATGGGGTGAAAGAAACAAAAGAGAATCAGAAAGAAGATGGGGTGAAAGAAACAAAAGTGGATCAGAACGAAGATGGGGTGAAAGAAGTAAAAGAGGATCAGAAAGAAGATGGGGTGAAAGAGGATCAGAAAGATGGAATTGAAGATGCAAAAGAGGATCGGAAAGATGGAGTTGAAGATGCAAAAGAGGACCTGAAAGAAGATGAGGTGGAAAAAGTAAAAGAGAATAAGAAAGCTGATGAAAACGTGGAAGAAATAAAAGAGGATAAGGAAGTTGATGGTGCAGAAGTAAAGGAGGTGAAGGAAGTGCATGATGTGAAAGAAGTCAAGGAGGATACAGAAATTGATGATGTGAAAAAAGTAGTGGAAGATAAAAATGGTGATGAGTTGAAAGAAATAGAGGAAGATACGAAAGGTGATCATATTTCTGACAATGATAACATGGATGAAGACACTGGTGTTACTGAAACAATGGAAGGTAAGCAAGAAAATGAAAAAGTGAAAGCTGATGAACCAGAGGTGGAGGCTATGGAAGTAGAGGATGGCATTAAAGAGGAGGAGAGTGATGAAAAGGAGAAAACTGAAGTGGCAATGGAGGAGGATGAAGATGAGGATAAGGATAATATTGATAAGTCAAAAGAAGACAAGGCAGAAGATAGTAAGGGTGAGAAAGGACCCAAAAAACGTGGGAGAGGGAAGAACAATGGGGAGAAAGTGAAAGCTAAAAGAAAGGAACTGAAGAAAATTGAGCCAAGGACTCCTACTATTGATCGCCCTGTGCGGGAAAGGAAATCAGTTGAGAGGTTGGTAGCATCAATTGACAAAGATGCAACCAAAGAATTTCACATTGAAAAGGTAATTGTTTTAAGTTTCACATTTTAGATAATTGCCTTCAATTATGCATTTAATATAACTTAATTTGTTTACAGCTTCTCTTTCAAATTGCAGGGTCGTGGTACACCTTTAAAAGATATACCAAATGGTATTGTGCTTTCCTTTCTGAATTCTTCTTCGATAGTGGTCTTTTAATTGTGTTCTTTATATACTCAAGCCAACAGAAGTTAATATAATGCATAGTGTACCTGCTCAAACATTCCTCACATTTCTCCTGGGTTGACAATATCTAGATAAAAGTGTACAATTTGAATTTGACATATATCATTTTGTAAATGAGCCACAATTTTTTTTTATATGCATGCCCAATCGTAGTCAAGAAGAATGTGCCATTTGTAAAGATGGTCAATTTAAGATTGTGAAATTGTAGTTGTAGTGTGTCCCTTCAATTCAATGATTATGTGAGCCAATGATATATGTTTAACTGCATCTTTCCCCTCACGGTATTGAGCCTCTCACCCTCCATATTGTATGAGTTGGTGCTAACTACAGTAGTCATTACTTTGATTATACTATTGTCAAAATCCACTGCCACATACTGATTTGATTGTTTTTTGTACAATAATCTATTTATCAAACAGTTACTTTTTCCCTGCCTTCTTTTCCTACTAACTGGAAAAATATTTTGGTATATATATATCTATCCCTTTTCCCTCATACTCTAACTTTGACGACAATAATAATGACACAAACTTGGATTGGAACTATATTAACCCTTTCCTTTCACTCTTAATGGAAAATGAGATTATTTTCTAATTATAGTTTATCCATGTTATTTAGTGTCTTTTTACTAAAGGGTCTAGGGAATCTTTGGCACTCAAGATTGTGGGAGAACAGAGTGGAGTATTAAATTGACCTTTATAGGAAAAGGTTCCTGGAACAGATAAAGTTGAGCTGATATATTGGTGATATATTTTTTTTTCTTATATACATTTGTTATGCTGTGAAGTGTGCATACATGTCTCCGCTTCATCTGAACAGCTGATAACTTTATGACTTTTGCATTTTTTTTCTCTAGTGGCTTTTAAGCTATCTAGAAGGAAGACTGATGATACCTTCAAATTGCTCCACACAATTCTCTTTGGAAGGAGAGGGAAGGTATGCCTTTCTTATAACTTTTTTTATACAGTTTTTGTATTATTCCACCACAATATTGGAGGATATGCAATAGTGCTCGCCAAGATTGTTAAACAGTTAAACACTCAAATCTTACCTGGTGCTCAAATTTCACCCTATGGTATTATGCTTTCATTTGAATCTTTTCTCAACTCTTTGCAGGCAATTCAGATCAAGAGTAATATCTCGAGGTTTTCTGGTTTTGTGTGGCGTGATAATGAGGTAATTATTACCTTTATTTAATAAAAACTTGGTACTCGTAGCTTGTATCTATATATCATAAATTACAGTCTTAGGGTTTTGTTTATAGTACTTTTTTTAATTTCTTGCTTTTCTGATTGAAGTGCTCTTCAAAAGTTCTAAAGTCCAAATATTGTTACTGCAGGAAAAGCAAATGATTAAAGTAAAAGAAAAACTTGACAAGTGTAATAAAGAGAAGTTACTGGAATTCTGTGATTTGCTTGACTTAACAATTGCCAGGGCAACAACAAGGAAGGTGTGCTAGTTACGCATTAGTGATGCTCTTTTACTAATACCATTTAACACAGATCTATCGTCATTACTTATAATTTTTTACTTAAGCAGGAAGATATTATTACTGCGCTGATAGACTTTTTAGGTGCTCCTCATGCAACCACTACTGTGTTACTTGCAGAAAAAGAGAAGGTTTTAATTATCTTTTTTTGTTTCAATTTTTTTCTGTTATTTTGTGGTAATTGTTTTACCTAGGCAACTATGCTCTGGTCACAGCACTCATCCTATTTTATGATTTAACAAAGGGAAAAAAGCGGAAGCGTGTTGTAAAACGGGGTTCATCAACAAGATCTGGGACAACTTCAAGACGTTCAGCAAAGGTAATATCTCACTCCTTTAACTTAACGGATTTAAAATGTAATTCAAGAAATGAACTATGATTTGTGTTTCAAAGTCAAGACTTGCAGTAGAATGAATACTAGTGTTGCATTATATGGACTAGCATATTTATCTCACTTTTGCTTGTTTAATACTCTTCATTGCTATTCTTACTACCATGGAATTGTTCTTTGTCCTATTATCCATGGCTCTGTGTGCGTTTGATTCACTAATAATTGAGGAAGGAAAATACTATAAATACTTATTCGTAGTTTGATTTTAGATGTGTTCACAGGAAAGCACAAAAGCTTGGCTTACAGGTCAATTTAAAATTTTTGCTACTTACCAAATCACGGGACATATTTTTTTCCAAAGGGACAAGGTTATGACAAGTCAAAACATCTCATTTTCTCTCAACTTATAACTCACTTCTCTCATGTATTCCCTTCACTCACACACATATAACTACATGATAATAAAACTGTTAATAATATCTGACATCCTTTTACTATTTTTCCTGTGGTTATTATCTGGATCGATACAAATGTAAAATATTGAGCTATATGTGCATCATACAACATAGTCAAAATTGTGATTTGAATTGTAAAATCTTATAATTCTGTGATTTTTCCACCCTTGGCGATCTCAATCCCGAACGTAATTGGAAATTTGTGGGATCATTATAATCTGCTCACAAAATCAGTCATGGGAATTTGCGATTTTAACCAGTTGCTGAAGCATTTCCGAATTTTGACCTAAGCTCTTCTCTTCAGCCAAACCTATTGCAGCAATTTGGATGCTTTGTGGCAGCTCCTCCATTTGTGCTGTCGTTGGAGAGCCTATGTTCTACGTCTGTGTTCTACATTTCTGGCAATGCAAAATGTTGGGTGAGAGGGGTGGTGGTTGATGTGAGAAAAGACTCGTTTTTTTCTTTTTCTTGGTGATAGAAGTTGAGAGCTATAAGAGAAGAGACAAGGGTTTCCTAAAAGTGAATAGAGTTGTACTGGCATAGAGATCTAGAGAGGCAGAACCATTGATGAGTCTAGTAGAGAAAAGGGAGATCAAGTGTTTTTGGAGAGGCTGGGACAACTAGGATTCGGGGATTCAGGTATTGCAATCACTGGGTGTGGATCAAGTGAGATTGGGTCAGACCAGAGGACAGATCATACCAGAGTAGGAGAGTGTTGCAGAACCCTAAAGAAAATCTTGGTTTTTGGGTTGATCAACCTAGTCCATGGGTGGGTTTTGAAGCTTGAATAAGTTTACCAATTTTATGGTCTCACAAGAAATCCTGGTGATCCTAGGTGTGTAAACAAGCATGGAATGTTTTGTGATCATACTGTCCTATTAGAATAATTATGATTTTGACAAAAGTGGTGGTATAATTTGGTATTAGTTGTGTGTATTATATAGCATTTCATGTAAACCTAATCCCTTATTATTCACAATATAGTATCTACATTAGTGATATGTGCAGTTTCAGTTTGTTTTAACTGGTAGCTTCTCCTTAGTTAATTTGGTTTTCTTTTGCACAACTTTTTTGGCATGTATTTTTCAGAGGCTGAAGAAAAATGAAGATTCTTCAGTAGTGCGAAGAAAGAGTACAACTGACACAGAGGATGAGTCGGAGGAAGACGAGAAAGATGATGAAAATGAGGAGGAAGATGAGAAAGATGATGAAAATGGTACTCCTGAAAAATCTGAGGATGAAACACCAGAGAAATCTGAAAGTGAAGAGAAAAGTGATTCTGGGAGTGAATCTGAAGATATGAAAGAAAAGAAAAAACCTTCTAAAACGTCATCCACAAAAAAGGAATCTGCTAAGAAAAGTAAAATCGAGAAAATTACAGTTGCCAATAAATCTCATTCACCACCGAAAAGAACACCTAAGAAACCTTCATCCAACATCTCAAATTCTGAGGATGATAGTGACGGAAGTCCAAATCCAAAGGTGTTTTCAAGGAAGAAGAAAAACGAGAAAGGAGGAAAGCAGAAGACTGATGATGATAACAATGAAAGTCCAAATCCAAAGGTTTTTTCAAGGAAGAAGACTAATGAAAAAAGAGGAGTGCAGAAGAGGTCAACAACACCTACTAAGTCTGCCTCCATAGAGAAAACTGGTAGATATCTTGAGTTCTCCTTTGCTTGTGTCATTATTTCATTTTAAAATGTTATAATTTTGCTTGTGTAGTAAAAATAATTTTTTAGCTGAAAGTATTGCTAGTCATCACATTTATTTTTCCATTTCCATCGGTTTAAATGGTGACGTTTTTTAATTGAAAAACTGATAACTTAAATGAACTTCATTTCTTGTACATTATAAAACATCTTTCTGTTGTATCAAGCAGAAAAGGTTGCCAGAGGAAAGAGCATGAAAAAAGAGAAGCTAAGCCCCAGTGATACTCAATTGCGTGAGGCAATATGTGAAATTCTTAAAGAAGTGGACTTCAATACGGTAAGACGTTGAAAAAAAACTTTACTGAAACTCAGCAACTAGTTGAATTTTTATGTTTAATGCATAGCTAAAACTTGTGGAACTGCAATCTTGTATAAAGTAAACTGTGTAGTAGATATGAGAATGTTGCACTGAATGTGATAGGAATAGGACTGGTTGCATTACATAGAAAAACGTTGTGGTAGCACCTATTGTAGAAAAAACGGTAGAAACTCACATTAGCTGGCTTGGCATGTGGTAAGAAGATTTGTACAAGGCAATGTCAATGATGTATTTAGTCTCTCTACTGAATGTTCTCTCTTTTTCTAAAATTAAACCCCTTTTCCTCTTTTGCAGGCCACGTTTACTGACATTCTGAAGCAACTTGGTATGCACTATGGATCCTTTTCACTTTTTTTTCTTACTCAAACACATAATTATAGCTATACCTTTTCTCAATTTCAACTGAGATAGTGGTACATTTGTTCCTGTAGTATCATGAGATCTATTGTCTGTATCTGATCCTGGTTTTTGTATTATTCTCAAACCTGAACGAAATAGTTTTAACTATAGTTTGATTAACATAGTCGTATATCATTTCCTAACTTGAAATTAAGAGCCTAACAAAGTTGCCCTTCATTTTTCAGCCAAGCAATATGATATGGATCTGGCTCCAAGAAAGGCATCTATAAAGCTCATGATTCAAGAAGAGCTGACAAAACTAGCTGATGAAGCAGATGATGAAGATGGAGAAGAGGATGCTGAGAAAGATAAAACCCCAACATCAGGCAAGAAGGTTAAAGCCTGATTGATTTGTAGACTTGACTGTTTGAAGATAGGCTTAGCAATGTATAATACTATAACCCAGTTATACATGCTTCATCTGTACACTTTGATGGGTGGAAGTGGCTGTAACTTATTCTTAGCATCCATCCAAACTTGTACTTTGTCAATTTAGGCTTTTGGTGGCTGCCAATGTGCACCTTCTTGTTTACACCAACGGAATTTGTAGGGTTTATATTGTTCAGGAATACAACTGACCAAACTACACAGCTCAAACAATCTGTCTAGTTTAATAAATATTTGACCTCTGAAGTTCTCATCCATGTATGCTCATGTTGATAACTGTTCCCTTTGTTGGTGGATGAAGTCTCTATCTTTCACATCTCAAGATTTTCATGCTGTATCATTTATGTAATGGATTTGACAATCACACTCCTTCACTAGCAGTAGCTGCAGTCCAGTAGTAGTGATGATCCCCATTTCCCATGTGTCTTGCTATTGCTCCATTCCATGTTCTATGGTTACAATACGAGTTCAGATTCTCTTTTGGAATTTTTTTTATGATGTCGGAACATTAAAAGTACAATGATGTTAATATTTTAATTTTTTTTTAATATATCGTAAAACATTAAAATTATTGGTCATTATTACATTTTGAAGATACAGTAGATAATTCGAATTCTTACCGATCAATATAATACTAACATTTGTATATTTCAGTGACTAGGGTGGCACTTTTTATATGATTAAATTGTCTATTATCAATTGTTTTAGTAATGAATTTGGCAATCAACTCCACTTTCATTATCAACTGTTTTTTCAAGTTTGGTTTAGTTCTTTCAAACATGTATGCATCTGCAATTGTATTTTGAAAAAGGTTGATTGTAGAATGAAATGGAAACTGTTAGTAGGGAAGATTGAAGGATAAACCCAAGCAATTGCTTGTGTTCAAAGTTGGTGAGTGAAGAAATTGTAAGTTTGCGGGATTAGATGAGATGAGAGACACACAAAATATATAAAATCAGAAAAAGAGATAACAGCTTCTGCATAAAATAAAAGAAAGACTCAAAACTTGTTATTTCCAAAGAAAAAAAAATTGAGTTTAAGTCTCTCCTTTAAGTAGAAAATAGAAATATGAATAACATATATAAAGAAGATTCACAAATTTATTATTTTAAGATTTTTAGATTAAAAATGGCATTATAATTTTATATATAGATAGATTGACTCATAGCTAACTAAAGTAGTATTTTTTTTTAATATTTATTCTTTTCGTTCTATTTTGTTTTTTACACAAGAAAAAAAAATGATAATGTAAGTGGAGCAAATAAAAAAGTTTCTTGGTTAGAAATCTTCTCCACTAAGACTAGTGGAACACCAAGAAAATGTAATTATAGAGAAGAACGTGATTTTGACAATGATTTTGATCAAGATTTGAGGTGAGTGTAGTTGACCAAGTGGGGACATTTTAGAAGGAGAATTAATTTAAAGCCATTTGATGCATTAAAGATGAGATGGTTGAACATAAAATATCATTCACACTTCACCCAATAATTTCAATCATTCTTATTTGAAAATCATTTACGATCACACATGCACACAAAGAAAAGTTAAAATAAAAATAATATTATTTTTTTCAAAACAAAATTCTCCTGTTTTCAATGTCTTCCCCGTTTTCAGGATAGCTTTATTTAGATTTTATTAAAATTGATTTTGCAATAACTTGTTTGAAAAGAACTGATTTCCTTTAATTGATGACAATTCAGAAGTTAATTAACATAAAATTTGTTTCTTCATAACTAAAAGAAAATTAGTTTAGAATTACTAAAAGATGAGGACAATTACGTGTATAAGAAAAAGGAATAATGTAAAAATATAGTCTATCTTAAACTTTAATACACTGTGATTTCTAAACTTTTAGAAACAAATAAATACAATCATATTAATCCGATAATGTTAATTTTTTATGTATTAAAATTTGGAACAAAAATGAATTTTAATCTTACATTAAAGTTTAAATATTAAAAACATATTTAATTCAAAATTTAAATATACTTTTAGTCATTTAAATTAATTATAGAATTTATGTGATTTTTAATTAAATTTTTTTATTTTGTAGATTTTCAATTTCACAAAATTGTTATTTTTTAATATTACATTAAGATGAGGTTAGTAATATTTCTTTCATTATTATTTGAGTTCTCAATTAATTAATGTGAATATCTTTCTTATTTTACTTTCACATTCCAACATTTCATTTATTTTAAAGACACAATAATCTTAATATCAATTAAAATCTCTTTATTAGAGTCTAACTTTATCATACTAGTTCATGTCATTTTTAAAAAATGGTCTTATCATATGAAGAGTGAAGTAACTTTCTCAATAACTAAGTGTAAATAGGTGGACAAATTGTTATTGTCCTTTTCATTCTCAAACAAATATCTTTGTGTAGAATGATAAAAATAGTGTCTTTCTAAATATTGCGAGTTAATGTGACAAATGTTTAATAGACCACCATTTGTTATATCATTAACCTTAGTAACATCATCTAACTCAGTAGACTAAAAATAAATTTGAATTCATAATAATTAATATTTTCAATTGAGGTAGTATTAAAAAAAATATCTTATTGAATGTCTTAGGTTTTTATGTTTTTTAATTAAGTCTTTACCTTTTGATTTTTTTTATGACTAGGTTGATATAATTATTATATTACTTACATTTTTGACATGAAAAAAAATACAGTTTAATTAAGTTTGAAGTTCATATCAAATTTAAGTATTTTGAGTTGAATCTCTATTCAAAAATTTCATTGATTGGATATTTAAAATCTTTATATTTTTTAATTAAATCACTACCCTTAACTACCATATGATTTTGCAATCTCAAGTCCAATATGGTGAACAACCGGGACAATATGGAAAAAACAAGCTTTTGCATCCTAATTATCTTCATTAAACATGTTTTTGTGTCTCAGCATAGTTAAATTTTGATTTTGATTTTAGTATTTAATTTAAAAAAAATCAAACAATGTCATTTCTTATAAAAATAATTATGGTTATAGAAATTCAGTTTAACTAAAAAATATAGAAATTTTAGACACTAAATAAAATAAAAAATTCAAGTGAAAAACTTAAAACTTAGTTATATCATTTTTATTGTTCTTATAAAGACACATGAATAATGTAAAATAACAACGATCATAAAACTAAATCAAAATACAAGTGCTTTTTCTAAAATCCGAATAATATATAAGATTAAAGTATGGCCATGCCAAACCTCAAATATATAATGTAGCTAATAAAAGCATGCTATATTTCTTATTTTGGTAACAATTTAATTAAAACATACTAATAATTATATTCAATCATAAATTCTTATTACATAAAAAAAGTTCCATTGATATTTGTAATGATTACTTTACAAAATATATATATATATATATATATATATATATATATATATATATATATATATATACTCTTTTTAGTTAGTTGACAATGTATTTTTTTTCCTGAAGAGACAAAGTAAAAAGATAAAATTTTGCATGAGTTAGTGTGAAGAAGAATGTATATAGTATATACAGTAGACATGGTACTTGCTTTGTTTTCTTTTTTGTGAATTAATTGAGATGTTTGGTATTATGAAAAAGCAAAGGGAAAAAGAAAAGTGATGGATGGTGGAAAGTTGATGACCCACTTAGCAACTCTAATAATCATGTTTATGGTGCTCAGTGCTGCTCTCACCACACCACCATTCAACTTGCTTATATGCAAAGTTACGATGCGATGCACGTGACCACTCTCTCATTTTAAAAAAAACACTTTCATTCTTTTTCAACCTCTCCGCCAATTCTTCATTCACTCTGTGGTACGAGGTTGGTTGGTAACAACTGCGTACACCTTCAAATCTCACTCAAACTTTATTTTAATCAACCAATTTAACATATTTTTTCTGTATTTCAACACTATATTTATAAATATTCAATAAAAATATTATTACTTATGTAATTTTCTTTTTTGACAAAATTTTCATATCATTTTTTTTAAATTATAAATTGTCAAGTATATGGAGGGGTTTCATAAGGAGATACAAAACCAATTAAATCTGAGTTCAATTATATAAGACATTGACATCACTCTCAACTCTACAAACTTGAGACGATGAGCTTATGGGTCTTCATCCTTGTATAACGCTCTACTTTCTCATCTTTAATTAATGTGAAAGATAGACTCATACTTAAATTTTTAACACAAATATTCTAATGACATATAATTATATACTCCAGAAATCTTGGATTATGATAATAACTCTTAAATCAATTCTTATTTTTTATAATAATTTTATTATGATCGTGATTCAGATTATGTGAAACTTTAGGAAATATCTTATCCAAACAAATCTCATCACATTTATTGTTATTAGAGATTTATTATTATTACTAAGTTTAACGACATATTTTATTCTTTGGCTATCATATTTTACAAAATTTTATCATCTAATTTTTTACCTTTTATTAATTCATTAATTGAGTCTCCACGTATAAAAAAAGTGTAAACAATTATTAAAAAGAATGACTTTGTTTTTATAAAATATTGTAAAACATAATTACGAAAAAGCGTAAACATAATTAACTACATTGTTTTGATAACTTTTTTTTTTAATTTGTTTACATAGCGCCGTTAGATATTTAATGGATTGACAAAAATGTATACAAAAAAAAAGAAAAATATTATAATAAATTCATAAGAATAATAATTAAACAAAAATATATATTAAATTATTTCTAACTTGAACTTTATTCAAATTAAATAATTCAGATGAATAAAAATTGAAAAAAGAAATAAAAAATTCCACAATTGATATAAAAAAATATATATATATATATATATATATATATATATATATATATATATGATAAAACTACCTAAACTTACTATCAATTATATACGACATGTACTATTATCATTTATTCATGTACTAGATAAAATATTGAGTATAGATTGAAATCTTAAAAGTGTAATTTAAACCTATGTAACTACAATATTAAAATTAGATTTAAATTAATATTTGTTAAGAAAAAAAATATTTGGATTTTTTAAATTCAAACCTAAATAATTAGATTGAGTTTTAAATCCAAATCCATGTTTATAAAAAATAAAGGAATAGTTTTAGTGTTTGTATATTAGTTTGATATCTTTCTTAAAATTGGTATTTTTCAAACTTAGTTTTAAATATAAAATAATTTTAAAACATTATATAGTTTTAAGAGTAATTTAATTTTTTTTAATATTTCATATCTTACGAAATGTGTAATTAGTTAATAAATAAAAAAATAAATGAATAGAGTTAGGTCCAATGTTTGGTACACGTCTTAAATGTGGGTGTATGTCACTTCCTAATAGGAATAAATGGTGTATTACTTAAAAGGTTGAGCATTAAAATGTGAGGATAAAGAGTTATGATTACTATATTTTACTAGGAAGATATAAGTAAATAAACAGATAATGGTGTATGTTGTCCACGATTTTAAATTATTTTGGATTAACATTCAATTTAAAAAAAAAATACGATTCAAGATTGATATTAAAATAATTTATAAATATCTAAATTAATTTCTTATATAAATATATATTTTTATTTCAATTCAATTTTTTGAATTTGAATATATAAAACTCCAAACTAGTTTTTTTTATTAGAAAATATGGATATATTTCGTTCTAATATAAATTATTTGGATGTATAGTGGATTGAGTATATCCAATTTTGTGGACTTTTTTTTCGTCACACAGAAAAACCATAAAACAAACATAAGAAAAGTTAATTATTATATAAATATGAATTCAATAAAATTCATCACAATTAAATATGCACTTAAATTAGCTATTTTAGTCCATACACTTAAATTAAATATGCTATCTACTTCGTGATATTTAATTTGTTGAGTGGATTTAATTAGAAAAAAATACTGAATTACTCTTGGGGTTTGAATTTCTTAAACATATTTTAATTCACTGAGCAAAAATTCGTTGAGAGCATTGAAATCCGCTAAGTGGATTAAGTCTATGAGAAAACTCTTTGAGTGAGACTCTAGATGGATTATGCAAAACATTACAATTTTCGTTGTTGTTCCTAAACCAATTTCAATCTTAACCAATCCAAATCATTCATTTTTACTAGTCTAAAATGCACACCGAATAACATTAATAAAACATAGATTTTATGTCATATTTAGTATTGTTCAAAATGAATAAAAACACAATTTCAGTCAAATTCAACCCATCCATCTTCAATCTTAAACCAACAAATTACAAATAAAAATCAAAATAGTCATCCTTACTAAAGAATTGATAATATCCATTGAGATAGTATTATTATGGTGAATCATAGCTTTCGAAATATCATTATTTTGAAATTTAAAACTCTCACACTTTTGTTTTTAAAATGTGTCTCAAAATAGTAAGGAAAGAAAGTGTATTTAAATTATTCTATGTCACAATTTTCAAGTGATGTAAGACTATTAGACATACTAGAATGGACTTTCGTGGTCAATCATAGCATTCGAAATATCATTCATTTTGAAGTTTGGAACTCTCACAATTTTGTTTTTAAAATGTGTTGCAAAATAGTAAGGAAGGAAAGTGTATTTAAAATGTTCTTTGTCTCGACTTCCAAGTGATGTGATATTATTAGACATACTAGAATAGGCTTCGAGGTCTAATGGGAATGAGATTTCATCTTCAGAACCATTTTTCTATTCCCCTCGTCGGTCGAGGACTTAGGGAATAAGGGTTCATCTTTGAAATTACTTTTTCATTCCCTTAGGGAACAAAGAGTCATATTTGGAACCCTTTCTCCATTCCAAAGATGACGTCAATGTTTTGACCTCAAATATGTTGAGATAACATCATTTCATATGAATTACCACATCTGATGTATTGTTCATTTTGGAGCTCAAAGCTCCATTATGATTTTGTCCTTAAAAGGCACCACAAAGGGTTAAAGGACGAATGTTAATTTAAATTTTTGTTGTCCTAAATTTTTAATTGATGCGAGACTATTAAACATTTATAATCTCCCAATCAAGGTCCAAAAGGAGCATGACCATGTTTCCATTCCCCTCAATTGAGACCTAGAGGAACAAGGGTTGGTCTTTGAAACTTATTTTTCCATTTCCTAGACAAGGTCAATGTTATAACCTCAAGCCTATTGAGATAAAATCATTATGATCAATTACCACATATGTTTTGGAGTTTAAAGCTTCATCACAACTTTATCTTTGAAAGGTGCTTCAAAGGGTTAGGGAAGGAAGGTGCATTTTAATTGTTATTGGTTTGAACTCCTAAGTGATGTGGAATTATTAGACGTACCAGAACAGACCCTCCAATAAAGGTTAGAGGAGAATGAGAGTTCGTCTTAACAATCACTTTTCAATTCCTCTCAATTGAGTGTTAAGGGAACGTGAATTCATTTTTGGAATCACTTTTCCATTCTCTTGAAGAACAAAGTTTGTCTTTGAGATCTTTTTTCCATCTCCACGTACATTCCAGTGTTATGATGTCAAGTCCATTAATAAAGTATCATTTAAGTCAATTATCACATTTGATGTATTACTCACTTTGAATCTTAGAACTCCATTACAATTTTTTTAGAAGACATTTAAAAGAATTAAAAAATATATATTTAAATTATCATAAACCCAATATTCAAAATTTATAAGAAAATCATAAATTAAAAATTGCATTGTTTGATATAATATTATTTCTTAGCATAGTAAAAATTTAAAAAAAAAAATAGTCACAATTATATAACTAACTTAAAATAATAAAGGTTTATGGTGAAAGATAAAATTACTTTATATTTAATTCTAATAATATATAATTACTTTATGTTTTGTTTTATTATTAACAAAATGAGAAATGGAATGATAAATTTAGAGAAAAATAGGAAAAAAAGAGAGAGGGAAATAGAATAAGAATGGAAAAGTTAATAAGAATGTGAAAAATAAGTAAAGGAAAAAGAAAGTGGAAAAACAATGCCCAAAAATCTCAAAACTTTACATAATATAAATGATGAATCAGTTATAAAAAATTAAATCATAATAATAAATAAATATAGAATAACTGCACATTTAATATCACAATCCATCGTTTAAATGAATATTGTATTGTAAGAAAGATTATTTGAATGTATACCTCTCATTCATCTTTAAAATCACTTTTTTTTTTATTTTTCTGACAAATAAATGTTGTCTTTATATTCTCTTTTTCATGTCTACGAACTAATGTTCCGATCTCAAATTCATTAATAAAGTATCTTTTGAATCAATTATCTGTATTATTCATTTTAGATCTTAAAATTCCATTATAATTTTCCTTCTAGAATCAGAAAAAAAATTACAAAAAAAATATTTAAATTATCATTAACCCAATATTCAAAATTTATAAGAAAATAATAAATATAAAAATCAAAAATTAAAAATTGCGTTGTTTGATATAATATTATTTTTTTAGCATATACAAGTAAAAATTTTAAAAAATATAGCAACAATTATAACTATAGAACTTAAAAGTGATAAATGTTTATTGTAAAAAATAAATTACTGTATTTAATTCTAATAAGATATAATTACTTGGTTTTGTTTTATTATTAACAAAATCAGAAATGAAGTGATAAGTTTAGATAAAAATAAGAAAAAAAAGGGAAACAGATGTGAAAAAAAAATAAAAGAAAAAGAAAATGGAAAAATAATGCTCAAAATCCACCAAAACTTTACATAATATAAATGATGAAATAGTTATAAAATATTAATATCATAATAATAAATAAATATAGAATAATCGGTCATTTAATATCATAACCCATCATTTAAAAGAATGTCGTAATAAAGAAAAATTGATTTGAACTTGTGTCCTCTTATTAACGGAAAATGAATATAAATAATCAAGTCGATACATTCAACTCTCTAATTTATATACACACATAATTAGTAGAAATTAATTACTTAATTACATAAAATTAATTAACTTAATTATAAGAAAATAATTCTAAACTTAATCACAAAAAATAAATTAGATTAATTACAGGAAAATAATTCCTATTTATCAAATATCTTATGTAAACTATATATGTTATGTTTCTTGCATCAAACATTTTTTTTGGTCAATACACCACTATATGAAGTATATTCTTCAGCCATATTTTACCTGCAGAAAACATCCTAAATAACATGCATGTCCTTACTTTAAAATAAGGAAAAAGGCAATACACACAATAATTTATTTGCTCCAGAACTTTTTATGACATATAGCAACACACAATAAACCAATAACAATAGATAAAAGGTCTATCGGAAAAAAAAAAGAGTAGTTCTGTACATTTAAATTCTCTCAAACTACTACTATATTGAAAAGTAGAGTTAATTTCATAAAATTAATTTATAAAATAAAATTTATATTTATTTATATATTATAAATTTATATTATTTTTTATCGAATCTAACCTTCTCATGTCGAATCATATAATATCAAATATGAAATTAAATAATTATAAATAGTCATGATCTAACAAATGAATTATATAATAAATCTAATAAATAATAAATTTCATTGAAATAGACTATAAATAACTATAATACTATTGAATTTAACTCAATTCGAAGTTTTTACTCGCTTATATAATTTAAGTTTTACTTAATCCATATGAGATTTGCAATAGATGATATATTAGTTTAAGTAACTAATTTGTTTATAAAGCTATTAACTGGAATTTTTTCTATTTTAAATATAAATAAAAAAACTTGTATAAAATTATTGTAAAAAACAATATATTTTTGTCAAATAGTAATAGAAGATATTTTGTTTAGAAGTAAAAGCAGAAAGTGGTGTTATGAAGAGTCCAAAATAATGAGAAATGGTCCTACTCTTGCCTCTACCAACTTGCCCTTTAGTTTCACCATTAAATACTCCTTCTAAGTTGTACCTCCAATAAAGTTATTATAGGGTTAGACAATTTTAAAGTTCAATAAATTTTATTAAGGTGACACAAATTATGACTATAGATGACATAATAAATAATATATTGTCCAATAATATTGATCTCACTTTAATTATATTTTGAGTCTCTATGTATTACAACCATAAAGGATCAAAAAGCACACCTAAGCTAATTGATCATATAGTGCTCATAAGAAAATAGATAAAGATGCAAAAACTACATAATTAGGTACTAATGACCTAATTTTTGTAATTAAATTTAGATACCATAGCTGAAATTAAACGTGAAAGTTAGTTTTGTATTTTATTATATTTTCAATATAAATTGTTTAACCTTATTAATTAGTTAAAAGTCCTTCCAAACATAGTTCTTTTAAATAATTATTACGTAAATTAATTATTTTAATCATATGATGACAATTTATTTACATTTAAATGATAAATTTTAATTATAAGAGTATATTCAGTTTGTAATGTTGAATTGGATTTTAAAGCAAATCAACCACCCTTTATTTTTTTTATATTTTTTATATAATTTTTTTTAAGAATTTAAAAGGCTCCATTAAGGAAAGGAGTGGTGTTAAGAGAAGTTTCCAAGTCAAAATCAATGACACCAATGAAGAGGAAAGATTCTCAACTAATTGCCATCACTGTTAGGCAAGCAATCAAAGCCTCTTTTCCATTCCCTTTAGATATTTTCATTTTCATATTACATAATATTTCTCACAAATACAATTTTTTTTTTTAATTTTGAATTAAAAACATATAAATTTCTTATATAAAATGAATTCAAATTTCATTGATATTGTCGTTTTAATAATTCTTCTCAAAAGACATGTTATAACTGAATTTTATATTCAACTTTTTATTTGTCTTTGAAATAAAGATAATTATTTTCTTAATAAAAGAAAGTACTTTTTTGCATTGTCTCCTTTCAAACTTTTATGTAAGAAAATGAATTGCAGAAAGTTTTGTTTTGGTGATTTCAATATTCATTAAATTGAGCAATAATATGTGTGGATAGTACTGTATACTTTTACAGTTTTATTCAAACTCAAATTATTATATATGATAATTTTGTTTGTTAATTTTCTACAATAATTAATGGGAAAGTTATATTAACAACTATTCTTAATTTAATGCAAAAACTTTTTAACTGTGAATAAGTGAGTTTAAAATCTAACAAGAATCCCTACTAAGCAAAGCAAACACTGTTTACAGATACATTCGAATTATAAGTCTTCACTCGGGAGAAACCACAACCACTAACTTGAAATAAATATCATAAAAATGATAAAATATTTTGCCAGACAAAAACTTTATAAATAAAATTAATATATATTTTCTATTGTATTAAAAAGAAGAATTCATGCAAGTGGGGTTTTATGTGTCACATGTCAGTAGCTTTTTTCCTCTCAACATTTACTCTCACTTAATTATTATTATTATTATTATTATTATTATTTTTATTTTTATTATTTTTATATTATATATATATATATATATATATATATATATATATATCCTTGTTTTTCTTTATGAAATTAGTTTAGTTTAAACTTTTCCAGTATGGTATAAAATCCACCATTGTCGTTGTAGAAGTTTCATATTGGGAATCAGTGTTTTCTAATTAATCAAAAAATATTTTAAAAGGTATTTTTCAACACTTTTCTTATTGTTAGTATTTTCCATTAAAATTTTGCTAACAATTTCATTTCATTTGGTTTAAGTAACAACATTTTCTTATAACTTTTTAACCATAGAATATTGAATATTAATATTTTAAAATAACATAATCGAAATTTTGATTATAGATTTTAATTTTACATTTTTTAATAACAATTAAATATTTAGTATCTTAAACACACACACATAAAAGATCATCATTAGGAGTTACTTTTCAAGAAATATATTTACGAACCTTAGCTTCAAAAAAATTATTTCTAAACATTTTTCTTAAGTTATAAATAAACTACTACCATTGAAAAGTTATACTTTCAACTGATTATAATAATGACATTTATGTATTCAACTTTTATTTGTTATAAATTTTAATTACAAATAAACATTTTTTGTACATTAAAAAAATTACAATATTATTTTTGTATTTATCAGTAATAAACTTGAATAAAAAGCCAAAATCTAATTAAAATTCCAAGCTTAATTAATTTGTGTATATTAAAAAACATTCATTAACTATTGTTTTCTTTTTAATATTCTATATATGCACACAAAAAGATTAATTCACTAGACTCATAATTAATAAATAAAAATTTCCAAATTTAAATAAAAGTCAAAGAGAAATTGTTTTAATTTAACATAAATAGTAAAAATATTTCTTTGAATTGTTTTCTTGAAAGTATGACATAAATTTAAAGTAGTTTAATATTTAAAGTGTGTACATTGACTTACTTAAATTTTTAGACATATTTTGTCCATGTTATCTATCTATTCCTTGTTTTAATATATATATATATATAACATTTCTAACTTATAATTTTGTATTAAATAATTATTTATATACAAATTTTATTAAAAAATAATAATAATAATATAATTATTTATGTATTTTAATATATTTTAAGTAAAATTGAATTTTATATAAGTTTTTGTATATATAACCATATAAATAAAAATTTTAATTAATAAAAATAAAAATAAAATTATTGAAATGTTTAATATTAAATTTTATATATATATATATATATATATATATATATATATAATGATTTTGAAATTTGAATACAATAAGGTAGTCCAAGTCAGAACGGAGCACGTGCCTGATACCAAAACAACGGTCCAGATCATGGAGCAATCACCAAATCCAAGGGCTCCAATTCATCCATGTGAACTCACACTTATCGACTAACAACGGTCCACAACGTGCCACATGTTCTCAAGATAGAGCGTTATTAACCCTTCTGATCCAACGGACCCTGCTCATTACCTCCCAAACAAACACTCCCGTTCCGTTTACCTTTCCCCAACCACCCGGAGGCGCCGTCATCGCCGACCACCATATCCAGCTTTTCCAATACACCCACTTCGACTTTCACACAAAATTATACGATTCAGTGATTTCATTTCTTGAAAACTTCGTTTCAACAGTGCTTCAAATTGACGCATCGTGTCTCGGATTTGTAACTTCTCATTCATTCCCAATCGAATTTGAAATTTCGAAGGAAAATTCACGAAATCTCAGTTCCATAGTAGCTTCTACTACGAAACAGTGCTTCATTTCCACGCAGAACAACCAACTCAAATCGATTCGTGACTTCGATTTTCAACTCCTCGTTCAATTCCGGGAACAAATTTGAAAGTCCGAGGTAAACCGCACCAAGTACTGAATTTCAGATTCTGAACAAGATTCTGTTGCGAACAGCACTTCAATTTCACGTGTAACAGAATCAAACCATTTTGTGGTTCGGAGTCTCAGTTCAAATCCATTCCCAATCGTCCCTTGAATTCCGAAAAGAACCGCACTGACGACTCAATTTTCATACACTGAACAGCGAACAGTACTTCAGTTTCACGTGGAGCGAGTCAAAGAGATTCAAATTGAGTCCAAGAACTCGTCCACAGTGAACTCCGATATTTTCCTCTACTGATTTCGTGATTCGTTTCATCTTTCTCAGCGATTCATCGAAACCTCGCTGTTCATCGATGGCGGACTCCGACAACGACTCCGGCGGCACGCACAACGCCGGCAAGGGCAGCGAGATGTCGCCGCGGGAGCAAGACCGGTTTCTGCCGATCGCGAACGTGAGTCGCATCATGAAGAAGGCGCTTCCGGCGAACGCGAAAATCTCAAAGGACGCGAAGGAGACGGTGCAGGAGTGCGTGTCGGAATTCATCAGCTTCATCACCGGCGAGGCCTCCGACAAGTGCCAGCGCGAAAAGCGAAAGACGATCAACGGCGACGATCTTCTGTGGGCGATGACGACTCTGGGCTTCGAGGACTACGTGGAGCCTCTGAAGGTCTACCTGCAGCGCTTTAGAGAAATGGAAGGAGAGAAGACCGTGGCGGCGCGTGACAAGGACGCGCCTCCTGCTTCCAATGCTACCAACAGTGCCTACGAGAGTGGTAGTTATGGTGCTGGTGGGATCATGATGCATCAGGGACACGTGTACGCTTCTGGTGGGTTCCATCAAGTGGCTAGCAGTGGTGCTGCTATTAAGGGTGGGCCTGCGTATCCTGGGCCTGGATCCAATGCGAATCGGCCTAGATAGATACAAGCGTGCCATGTGGCTCGTTCTATTTTACTGTGGTTATTATTTTCATAATTCAAAAAACAAATAGCAAGATTCGTAGTGGTTTTTATTGAAATTAATAATAATAATAATAATAATTACTATTATTATTATAATAATTCTGAGAGAGTTGGTTTGTATTGTGATTATATAATAGATGATTGTATGGCCATTATGTATAGTATGACACTCTTCTAAGTCTTAATGCCAACAATCTAACACTGATTTGATTGTTGTATCTATTGAAATAGTGTTTCTTAGTACTGTGTACCCAAATGGCCAAATTTCACTTTTTTTTTTCTTATTGGCTATGTGCTTTTATTCAAACTCTTCGGTCTTTGATGTTATCATTCATCTATTGGTGTTTGTTTGTTCATAAATAGCAAGTTAACAACAATCTTTTCTCCTTTGCAAATGTGGTAATAATTGTGACCACTGTGTTATGAAATAAACACTAATAATATTTATGTTAATTGGTAAATAAATATGGTGGAAAGATCTTACTAGCATGTGATTGGTATGAGAATATTGAGAGAGTGGAAAGAAACACAGATGAGACTTGCTGCTACCTTTTTATCATCTAAATGTATAAAGCTTTACTCTTCTAATCACAAGCATGTGAAACTAAGATTTGTTGCTTCTTTGTTCCTTTGCCCTTTCTATGTGTACATGGTTCAACAATAATTTTATGCATTATCCAGACGCAAGAATAAAGTCATTCTGATCATAACAAACCTTTCCCACTTCTTTCCCATCAGAATTTATTCCTCTATAGAAAAAAAAAATAGCATTGCACCTATCATTGATTTGAAGTTGAGTAAAGATCTTTTAATTTAAAATATAATCTTCGTTTTCACTTTACTTAACAACTCTATCAGCATCTTTTATCATAAAAGACAGAATGTAAAACCTACATGATGTATTACTGCATACCTAGCTTTTACGTTTGAAATTGTGTTTTTGATGAGGTTTCGTTATTTTTTCTTTATATTTTTTTTTTTTGTCATAGTTTTTCTAGATACAAAGATTTGTATGTATCTAAAGACAACATTCTTAAAACCAAAACAAATATAACTCAGTCAACCTGGAAAAGGAAAAGTTAAATCTGGGAAACATGATAAGGGAAACAGAATAATAATACAATAAAGAGCATAGATAACCAAATCCCCATAGAATATATACCGGTAAATGTATCAACTCAAAATGAATCAATTGATCAAATCAATCATCCTGGATTGCCACTATTATTTCTATGGTTTAACAGTAAAATAAAAGACAGCTGATAAAATTGAAAAGGTCTCTCCGATGTACCGAAAGAATACTAAAACCTAGACATAATATAATACAATACTGAGATAATTGTATCCACTGTTCATAAAACAGTGACGCCTATTCATATAGAGAATGCAAAAAGCATGAGATTCATTTTTAGTGTAGAAGTAAAAAATAGGCAAGGAGAAAAAAGAAGACAAATAATGGTTTTTTTTTTCTGTAATCGATTTTAAAGACTTGACAATAAATATTTAACCTCAAAACGTATAAAAGGATTACTCCAATAACCGTATAATCGAATCTTTTTAAAGTATATACGGTATTGTGCGCATATATAGCAACTCTCCTTTCAACATTAATATTGAAAAACTTATAAATGAAGTTCATTAAATAAAGAATAGGTATGGGACTCACAAATCTGGTTTTACAAAAAATTGTATTCAATAGATGAAAGTATTAAAGGAAGTGTCAATAGCATTTCTCCATATGATTTTTTTTAACAAACTATATCCATTTGAAAAGTGAAAAAAACTAGTCATTTTCAGTGTATTAAAATCATTCAAAGTAGAGACATCAGACATCAACACAACATGGTCTTCCAATTCTCAATTTTCTGGTTTCAATATACTGGATAAACGACACAAGACCATAAAACAAAACTGGAGAAGGATTCTACCTTTATCAGTAAAGTTAATTTCAATATATACATGAAAACATGTACAATTCCCCAGCTTTAAATGATTACAGTGATCAAAATGGTTAGCTCTCTACATCATACACAATATTTGCATACTATACCACTATGCTAAAAAAATATAAGGAAAAAAACAACAAAAAAAGGTGGGGAAAAAAAGTATACAACAGTCAGCCAAGTGGTGGGGGAAAATGATACAACAGCCAGCCATGGGTAAAAAATGATACAACAGCCAGCCAAAAGGTGGGTAAAAAATGATACAACAGCCAGCCAATCGAAACAGCACATTATCAGCATCCTCTGCTAAATCCTAGTACATATTTCAAACAATAAGTTCTAAACAATCTACCACATTTCAGACTTCAGCAAGTTAAACCCATTACATCAACATGATGGTTTAATTAATCATGTGCTAATAACGGAAACATAAGTTCAAATCAAAAGCTAATACTTCATAGCAAAAGTTCCACTTCTCAATGTAAGGAAAGAATTGTCATGACTTGAATCCCCCACATTGAAGATGCTTGATGCCATCACAACCCAGAGTTTGCATGAACAGTTTCTCAAAACAATTGTCCCTACATCACGCAGAAGCCCACAATAATGCAAATTGTTGACAATTCAGAAGGCAATAACAGAACGTACATAAAGCAGGTATGATTCATATAAAGTAGAAAAAAATTACATCCACAATTCAGTTAAATACGCACAGATAAACTCGGTTAAAAAATTACCTCCGAAATTCAATTAAACAAGCACAGGTAAGGGCAAGACTGAGGATACAATACATTTACCCCAGAAACAAACACATTTTAAACATTGGAATGCTGCAAGCCAAAAGCGTTAGACCATAGAATTGCCTATAACTTCAACATTTATTTCAAGTACCGATGTGATAATATCTAAAAATGCCTTAGAGGGAGTGAATGATGCACGATAGTTTAGGATAATGGTGTCAACTTATTTTGGGGATCTTTTCTTGATGGCAATTAGGACCGATAAAAATAAATGCTTTTATCTAATATTTATTAATTTATTATTTTCCATAATATGATTAGGGTTCGCATGTTAAGAATATAGTACATAGTTTAATTTACCATATTGAGGTAACTGCTATGCCTTTTGCATCAAACCATTATGTACACCATATCAATCCAAGAAAATACAATTGAAAATCACCTTACTTTCTTTTCTTCATTCTCTGCCTTAACTACATATACTTTCAACTTGATATCAGAACAAATACAACCATAGCCAAAAGCCATTATTTTTCCACTCATGTTCCGAAACAATAAAAATTTTGAACTCTCGGAATTGGAGTCAGCCACACAAATTAAGAAATGTCATAGTATTCTTTCAATAACCAGTTCTTTAGATATGCAATCTACATCTAATTGAGTTTCATTTTCCATTGGCCAATCAAAAATTCCAGGCAATGAACCCCTCGTTTTTCTTCCATCCATGCTACTTTCTCTCTCCTACCACAGCCGACCCTATGATTTTCACCCATAAAGAGTGGGTTTCAGCTCCAACTGTCCTAACCATCATCCATGCCAATCCCAACTCATTACATTCCTGGAAGGTCAACTATTGCCCAAGCTACAAGTACTACAATCCCCAACAAAGTTCTATCATTGTATGCTTCTGTCCACATGACTGGTCGTAAAGGCATCCATCTCTCTACCTTTATCCAATTTCGCAGAACTCATTTTACATTTACATTACTTTCTTCTTTAGTGTTCATTTGTAAAAAAGTTAAAAGTTTAGCTTAAGGAGTATTGGGAATATCTACAAATCTTAGGGAAGGAAATGAAGCAAAACACATTAGAATCGTGTTAGCTTGCTTTTAGGGACCTAATCTTGTTACATTTAACATATTCTTAAGAATTTTATCTCATATACAGTAAGATACTCGTTATACCCACTTGCAAAGGTTTAAAAGTCAAATACTTGAATTGATTCCTACAATAAAAAGGGGATAGTGACCGAATGCTTTGTCTTCTATATAACCTAGTTCCTATCATATAACCACATATATACATATATATACACTCTTTAGTAGTTTTTGTACAATTTTATATTTATTGCATATATATCCTATTATTACTACACTATTTATCATTTTTTATTTTTCAGATTATTATAGTATACAGTATGTTTATTTTAGTTTTTATTACAACAATTAGTTAGTTTATTATATTTTTATTACTGCGTCTTTGTTATATTATATCGAAATTTATGCTTAATTTAGTTTATTTTATTATACTGGAAATAACTGACCACATTATATAAGCTAAAAAGCAGCCCACATAAAAATGCCATGTTGGACTCAAATCAAATTGAGGCCCAAGGCCCAACAGATAGGAAATGAGAACACTAAATCATGAAACCATAAGGACCCACTACTCATCAGTTTATGTTAGCTAGCGCCAATCACTCAAAGTAAAAGAGTTTTTTGATACAACACAAATGGAAGGCCGGATGGAACAAAATGGAGGTCATGGAGCCTTGGCGCTGCAAGTGGGCTTTGTGCCATCAAACCCAGGTCAGAGTAACCTAAAATGCATGCCTCGACTAACTGGCTATAAAGCAGGATGTTTAATGATCGGTCCTAAACATATATCCTACTAGGGGCTTCAATTCATAACTGGAATATTGATTTGAACCAGCTTGTATATTAAGAAGTCATCCGTGGGGTGATTGGGTGATCTGTTCAATCAGTTAAAACCATAGCTAAAATTTCAGAAATAAACCGTCTCCTAAATTAGCGCGATTGCTGCCACTCCAACCAACATTCCACTGCAATAGCAATCGCTATTGATAACGTAGTTAAAGACTACTTCCTATTATTAATCATTTTAAGATATAACTGAAATTATCTTTTTGTCCTTCCCTTCTTAAAACCATAATTCAAGTTTCAACAATACAAATCATTCAAGAGCAGCCCTAATTTCTGAACCTTTTCATACCCATATAAAAGATCCTGATTCAAGTTTCAACCATCCAAATCATTCAAGAGTGGACATAATTTCTCAACCTTTTCAGACCCGTATCAAAGGTCCTATACTTCAGCTGAGGATAGGTATTCAGTAAGGCAAGAACTAATGAAAACTACATCTTAAACAAATATTTAAGAAAACTATATCTAAATACCTTAGCAAAAGTGTTCAAAAATATAGTCCATTCCATTTAGGAAGTTAATCTCGGTAATTTAAGTGAACACAGAAAGTGACGTAATTATAGACCATTTGAAGCTTGTTTATAAATTTTATGTTTGTCCAAAAATCATAATTTCTTCATCCAAAGCTATGCAGCCAAGTAGCCACAATACATGGAACCATATAAAGACATTCCATTCTGAATATAGAACTTTGATATAATACAACTGCTTATTCAAGTGTAGATACCCTACCTATTAGAACAAAATCTTCATAAGGTTATGTTACCAGTAAAAAAGGTAGGGAGGAGAGGAGATAATAATTGGACTGGATGATACAACCAGGGAAACTAGTAACTAGTATGCACATGTAGAAGATAGACAGCCAGATTGGACTATAAACATAGCAACACCCTGATTAGACACTCCTTTAGTTTGCGTAATTAGCTCAACAAGATAAAAAAATACAAAATGAATAATCAACAAATGTAGGGCGAGTAGAAGACAACATGTTGATTTCCATTCCATCCAGAATCCGTAGTAAACAACCATCTGGTCCAAACGCAAGAGTTATGAGAGCAATAGAACCTCATACGAGGGATCACAGAAGGGAAAAATACCCAAATTCATTTGGTGGAACTCAGGCAGAACTTAAGGCAAGGATGCTCACTAGAATAAAGAAATGCACACTTCACAATACAAGAAAGGAAATTTTAAGTTCAAAAAAATTTTTTAATCAAGATACATAGAGACGTTATTACTAGATAAGAAGGGACAACGAGTTCTCTAGAAGAAACCACAATGCAGAATGAAAAGAAAAGGAAATCACATAGTAAACCCCAAAATAAATGTCAGAAGTGAGGAAAAACATCACAACACAAGCATGATACAAAAACAATAAATAAAATGATATTTAAAATTATGAATTTCTAACAAAACCTCAAGTTACATATTCATAGGCTTGTTGGATATAGTTTAGTTATCCTATTTCATAAACTCTTACTTCTGTGTTCAGTATTCTTCTCTAGATTGGTTTCATTCATCTACAGTAAAATCAAAATCACAGCTTACAATTAGTTCAACATCAACGGAGAGTTTATGAAAGCAAACAAGTAATCCAGCGGAATCTAAAAGTATACATCACAATGAACATACCATGCAGTAAGATCATATCACAAATCAATATCCAACAACAACAAAAAAAAGATAAAAATTGAAGTCTTAAACTAACCTTTCTCAACAAAGAAAGAAACCATGCTCCTAACAAGAAGCGATCAGAACAAGTGATTGAAATAAAACAGCTGCTCAACAACTTCTGGACCAAAGAGAATTCAAGCAAATGGCAAATCCTTAATTTCAGATACTTTTTTCCCCTCACTCAACGGAAACCATTCGTAGAAATCACGAGCAGCATGAAAGTTATTCAGAAGTAAGCCGTCTCCTCTTCCCATAATCAGCATCTCTCGGCCTAGAATGGTGTTCCTCCTCCTGTGATAACCGTGATTTGCTGTGTGTCCTTGATGACCGTCCCCTCTCCCACTCATCATCATGCTCTGCTTCCCCATCTCTATACCTATGATGATCTGCATATCTGTCCCTATCTTCTCTGTGTCTGTCACGCTCACGGTGATCCCTTTCGCGGTCGCGGTCACGATCTCGAGAACGTTCACGATCACGGTCACGAGATCTTTCCCTGTCACGATCACGGGACCGTTCTCGCCCAGTTTCTCTATCATCGCGATGTCTTCTTTCAGACCACTCAGGATCATGGCCCATATCTTTCTCCCTAGGGGCATCTCTCTCATATCCTTGATCTCTATCATCCCTGTACCTTCTCTCAGAAGAACCAGACCAGTCCCTTTCTGAACCTCTATCTTTCTCCCTCATAGGCCACCCAGCTCTATCATGACTCACTTCACCATACTGATGGTCAGATGCAGCTTCCTCCCCATAACTTGACTCTCCAGCCTTCCCACCACCAGGCTCTTCCCCACCCCATCCACCCATATTTGGATCTGACCACATCCCCATGTTAGGACCATCCATGCCTGATGTAGGCATCATCCCCATACCATTAACTGGCATCCCTCTTCCAAAGAATGCAGGATTAACATGAGGTGCCACTCCAGGCAAACCAACACCTCCAACACCAGGGAATGATGGTAAAATCCCAGAAAATGGAGGGGTCGGAGCACCAGGAAAGCCTCCATAGCTACCCATTCTACCCATTGGACCACCAAAAGCAGGATCAAAACCCTGACTCATCATTGACTGAGGATGCAACAGTGGAGGGGTACCACCAATACCCTGTCCAAAACCATTTCCACCGTGACCCATTATACCTCTACCACCCATCCCACCACCCCTATTCCTCATTGGATTCACAGGCCCCCTATTCCCCATACCAGGATTGTTCCCTCTTCCCCAATTACCTCCTCTCCCATAACCTCTATTCCCATCTCCTCCTTGGTAATTACCACCTGTAGAAATATTACCCCCACCAGGCTTAGCCCCTGAATCAGAAGG
>Ga0214544_1000887_pt1 | contig 58963 bp, 36 predicted proteins | sample CNSS3metaG_FD_160074 | JGI IMG/M metagenome (GOLD analysis project Ga0214544, IMG submission 160074) | Root nodule microbial communities from cowpea collected in UCLA plant growth center, Los Angeles, California, USA - CNSS3 | ecosystem: Host-associated > Plants > Roots > Nodule | place: USA... | reverse complement strand
AAAATAAAATAAAAATTTTAAAAAAAAAAAAAAATTTACCTTATGAAAGTCGAAGAATTTTTCTTTGACTTCCCGGAAGTCAAATATTTTTTAACTTCCGGAAGTCGACTTCCGAAATTTTTTTTTGACTTCCGGAAGTCGACTTCCGGTGATACATTTTGACTTTTGGAGGTATTTTTGACTTCCGAAAATTGACTTCCGGTGATATATTTTGACTTCCGGAAGTCAACATAATTTTGGGGGTGTGGTGTTTGCGGATTTTCTTAAATGGTCAAAGGGTTTTTTGGGAATTTAAAAAAAGTTTGGAGGTGTAGAAGAAATTTTGGAGGTGCAGGAAGAAAGACCCTTCAATAAATTTGAAAGCATTTGACAAACTAAAGTATAGATGTAAAGATGTAGAAAAAGACGAATTTTTTTATATTAACTAATAAGTTAAAGATGTTTTTAGTAATTTAAAACAATAACGAGTATTAGAACAAGAAAAAAAAAAGTATTAAGATTGATATTAGAACCGGACAAATATGCATATATACATCTGTACCTAATTTAAGAAAATAAAAAATTACTCATACCTAACGAGAATATCTCATTAAAATCAAGATAGTTTTGGTAATATATATGAATATGAATTCATTTGTGATACCTAACGATTTCCCAATTGAGTGTTGTCTTGTTCAGGGACTTATTTTATTGAAAAAACACATCCTATGAGAAATGTTTCTTTTTTTTTTTAATTTGTATTTCATAATGTATAATTCAAAATATAAATTTGTATTACAAAATAAAACATACTTTTTAGAATACAAATTTATATTCTGAATAGTATAATTCAATATGTATTTTTTATTTTATATTTTAGAATATACAATGTACATTCCAGAATATAAAAGTATTAATATTAAACATTTTTTATTATATAATAAAAGTGATAAAGGTAAATTTTAGGATTTTATGAAAAGGACCAATTTTGTTTACATACAGATGGAAAATACGGAAGCATGAAAATTTTATTGGATGTGAGGAATCATGGTGATGACATGAGACCGTATTTGAGTTCAAATGACTGGATAAGCTGAAGCAATATAAATTAGATTATACAGATTCCACTTGCGTAGCAAACAAATCTTCAATCTTCGTTTTATAAATGCCAACAATCTCAGTGTATCACCTGGTATACAAGAATGTTTAATACTTGATGATTTCGAACTCAGCAACAATTGGTAGATGATCACTAGGATTACTAAAGTTTGGCAATCCACCAATGTCATAATCTTATAATTGCAACCGAAATTAAATAATTATTGAGTTGCAAACCTAAGTTCAACGATTTCACCAATTACACTACAAATATGTTTTAGGTTTCATTAATCACCGCTCAGCTGAATCAATTCTCTAGGTACTTGGGCCAGCTTCATCATGATTCTTACAGCAAAACCCAGTATCGTGAGGGCGTTCGTCAGAGTGATGTTCATCTTCATCGCTGTCATCTTCATCAAAGGGCTTCTCCTTATGGAAGATACAACACCTTTTGGAACTCTTCTTCTGCATGAACTCATTGTCCACGGTGCCCTCTTTCCAACTGACCTTTTTCTTCCTGCGATTGAGGGGGAGGAAAAGTACTTCTTCTGGTTGCTGTTGTTGGTGCTGAGATGAAGAGATAGATGGCTCAGAGTTTTGAATTGTTATGGTGGTGGTGCCAGTGATGGAAGAGGAAGACATCACTATTGGCCTGGTGGTGTTCGTGTGTCTGTCCATGACTGTTCTCTTAAAGTTCAAGAGATTGGAGAGACAAAAATACTTTGTGGTTGTTCTGTTTCTGTTTGTTCTCCAATCTGCGTTCAACTTAGAATATGAAATAATGTCAATGCTTAATAATCAAATTTATTTTGACAAAGTTATGTGTTGTCAACTTCTATAATCAAGCATCAACAATTAAAAATTAATCGCATAATCTCCTCCACAATTAATCCAATAATTTTGAATTTCATCATCCAAAACAGAGTTGATTTCGTAGCATTCCCTCCCAGCTTTTCAAGCCATATAATTCTTTGTTCCGAAAGAAACAACACCATTTCCCAATTTGAACTTGAACCTGTAATTCCTAGTCCCACCCTTATTGCATTGATTCCAACCACAATTAACAATTAAACATTAACACACATACACCACAATCAACCCTTAGTTACTTGCATTCAATTACATAATCCCTTCAATACATTAACAGTAATATCCAAGAGCTACAATCACAGTCGGTATAACATTACCCATAATCACAAGCACAAATGTCATAGTCAAATAAAACAATAATCCTTTCACTCAACGCCACAAAACAGCACAGAATGAGTTTAAATCACATTAATTAAATCTCAAAACCAAAACAGAATACGAGCATACGAGATATTTTAAAATGACCAGCATAGCGCCAGAAGAGATTGTTGATACTGAAAGGGTCTCACCGGAAACAACAACAGTGGGCTTGGAGGTTTGCACGAAGAAGACTCCAGGGATGCGCCGCAACTCTGGGAAGCTTCGACGGAGATGGCAGAGGCGACCTAGGGATCCGAAATTGCAGTGCAGCGAGACGCAAGTTACGTGGTGATTGAGGAAGAAATTGAAAAGAAATAAATCAAAAGAGGGTTCCTAAGGGTTGAGAACCTATGCGTGAGGGCTTGGTGGAGAATCAGTGTGCGTGAATTGTGTGGTTAGTGGAAGAAGACTTCGAGCATAGCACTGCACGTGCACCCAATGCTTTCAGCATCTCTGCAAACGAGAGGAACAAAGAGATCACGGCGCCTTTTATAATTCTAAATAAAAGCCCAAACTAGTTCACCATGGGTCTAGGCCCGGACCTTTTTAGGCCCATTAAATCTAGCAAGAACTTTGGTTTGCACTGTTTCAAATTAAACTTTATTGAGGATATTTCTTCTTGAAGTCCATAATTTCAAACTGCACCCTCATGAAACAAGTGAACTGACTCATTTGTCTTTTTTCTTCTCTACTTCGTTCTTTACTTCTTGTTAGACCATTGTGCATTATCTATACAAAATGGTGCCAAATGTGTGGTTTATAAGAATGAAATGGGTTTGACTATCCTATCTTTATTTAAAAAAAAAAATTAATAATTTCCATCTCAATTCCCATTTTTTCAACTCAAAGCAGTTATATTTTGCAATTCTACGTTTTTTTTTACTGAGGTTGAATATGTTTTTACCTCTTAACTTTCAGTAAAAAAATGTAATTAGTTTCTTTTTTAAAAATTTGACTCAATTTAGTCTTTTAAACTTTAGAATTGTGTAAATTTAGTCTTTCAAACGTGTTTTATGATAATATTTGAGTTGTTTACACAGATTGACATATGTTTACTTAGCTGATAAACGTGTTTGAAACGTTAAATAAACTTAATAAAATTTGGTTAAAATGACTAAATTTGGTTCAGAAACTAAGTTGGATCAAAGTTTCTAGACTAATTTTAATTTTCACTAAGTTAAAGACCAAAAATATATTTAACATTTTTACTATTTTAAATACTAATTAAATATAATTTTTTACAATAAATCATATTATTAAGTATTAAATGTTAAAAATATACACTTTTTTATATACATATTTTATTTTGTATTCAATTTCAAATATAAGACAAAATATTACAATTGTATAAATATCGAAAATTAAATAAAAGTAAACTAAACACACGCAGAAGATAATCTAATTATAGAAAATGTAAAAACTTACGTGAGTTTTTTATATTAGTTCATAAATTAATCATTTTTTTTAGTAATTTAAAATGAAAACGATGATGAGAACAAATACGAGTAATGAGATTGCTATTGGAACATAATTTTCTTATCAAAATGAAAACAAGTTTTGATTATATCCATGGACATGAGTTCATTTGTGTATCTCATATACTCGATTAAAGCCAACAAAACATTTTTTTTCAATCGCTTCTCCTCCAATTGAGTGTTGCCTTTTCTCAGAGATTTTTTTTTTTAAATACGCTCTAAATTCGACGGTCCAAGATTTTTTTTTTAAAATATATATAAAAATATATATATATATATATATATATATATATATATATATATATATATATTTTGGTACATTTTTCCTTTAATGAAAGTCTTTTCATATCACTGAAAAGATACAATACTAATGAAACCTGAGTATAAAGAATTGACATCATTATCGATCTAAAACTTTAAAGACAGTGGGTTTATATAAATCTTTATCCTTGTATAATACTCTAATTTCTCATTTATAATCAATGTGAAATTATTAATGTTAATCATATATAATAAAAATCCCTCTATGTACACAGTCCTCGACTAAAACTAAAAGTGAGAAAGGTAAATTTAGGATTATAAAAGTGGGAGTTACAGGAGTACAGAAAGAAATGACCCGTGATTTTATGAAAATGACCAATTTTGTTTACCTATAAATGGAGTTTTTATTGACATGACACTGTATTTGACTTCAAAACCAGAGTGTGGATAAGCTGAAGCAATTCATTGGTCAATTTAGATTATAAAGATTCCAGTTCCGTAGCAAACAAGTCTTCAATTTTCGTTTTATAAAATGGCAACAAGCTCAGTGGACATAATCTTCTTTTCCATTATCACTTTCCACCATTTGGTGCAACAGATTCACATTCATCTATCACCCATTAATATTATTTCTGCGCATTCATTCAAGGCTTTTTCTGTGGGACATGTTTTCTGATGAAGACAATTAGGTTTCATGATGACATGTTTATGTTTCAAATTCAAACCCAATAATAACATCACTGTATTTCAGTGTTCATACCTATAAAATAACAATATATATATATTGTGATTTTAATCAAATCGCATGCCATTGTCATCCACTCGCTATTTTCCATTGGAGTGTCCAATTATTGATCCATTTACGATAAGATCGCATAATGACATTTTTTTTTCTGAAATTTATTTAAGAATATGGTTTGAAATCTTAAGTCCTTATTCGTTTGTCGTCTACCACTTCTCATCAATTAAGTATTATTTTTACTTTGTGTTTTAGTATTCGTTCCCATTAAACAGTTTCGAACTTTACCACAAGCTTTCATTTACTTTCTTCACCTACCTATTTTCCTTGTTCCATTTTTTTTTTCATAGTAAATCCATTTAAAAAAAAAGTTAACAAATATTAGGAAGTGGAGTTAAGTCTATCCCAACCTCATAAAACTGACTTATAAAATGAGGTTTGTACTCATTTATATATTTTTTAAATCGTTTTATATCTCAAATTAAGTAGAACTATACATAAATAAGTGGTCTGATAGCGGCAATATACCCAACAAACAATAAATTTTTCCATAGTAGGTGGCGCAATAGAATGAATAAAATATCAAATATTATTAAGATAGATGTTAACTATGACTCTAATATCATATTAGGAGGTGAACATTAAACCTAACTTAACCTCACAAAACCGACTTGTAAGATGAAGTTTACATCCACTTATATATTCTTAAATCGTTTTATCTGGACTCCATCAAATGAAAGTCTATTAACATTAATTACCATAATAAACATGTTCGATGTCCATATTGAGAATTATTTTTAAAATATGAAGTTGGATTCACAACAGTTGTCATAAGAAAAGACAGATATCGACCGCGGTGAATGCCATTAATTGATTTAAATAACACATAACGGGCACCACAGAAATTCTCAGAAGCACGTTTCCTCTTAAGCATGTTAAGCAGTTGCTTATTCTGGTGATTGAATAACTTGCAGGTGCAGTTTGGTGGCTCCCTTACTTGTTCCGTTAGTTAAACCAACTGAATTAATATATTATATATGGAACAAATAACAAGTGAGGGAGGAACTGCAGAGTTAGGTTTACCATCCTCATTGTTTTTTTCCAGTGACGTTTTGCGATTGCTTTCTTCTAACGTGCTTCTCATGTTATCCAAACAAGTCCTTTTCCACTTTCGCTTTCCGCGTTCTCTCTCAACTCCCGGTGGTTCCATATTAAATGCATTTGGCCATCACATGTCCCATGAGAAGCACTTAAATTTTTGAGCTGCCACTTTGTTCCATCTCGCATATGCCTTGCCTCCTACATATATAATTTCTCTATGCTTATCTGCTTTTGCTTAGACAAATCATTAACATTAATTATTTCTGCAAGATTCTCATCAACCATCGATTAAGACTTGTAATCAATGTATTCAGATATATTCTTTTCATAAACAACCATGTCTTCTTCTACTATTAATATTGTTTCAGTCAAATGAACAGTAACTATTTTTTAAAATATTTAACATAATTGTAAAAATTATTGTTTTGGTCTACCAAGTATATTATTCCTAAGCAATGGTTTAATATTGATTAATTACTTTTAAAAAATATTGAAGTGGGATTTGTCTTTATGCATTAATTAAAATTATATATATGGTCAGAAATGAAACTTATAACAAAATACACCTTGTTAGTTTGTAATAATTGATTCAATAATATTTCAACATGTATTTTAGTCGTCTAAAGTTGACTCATTGCAATATATTTATAGCTAATCAAATTAAATTTTCAATGATCGAATTAAAAAATTCATGACTCGCTATAAAGTAAGTTCAATTAACTTATTTAAAACTCAATTCGAAATGTGGATCAAGACGATGGAGTTAATTGATTTTGACAACTTAAATTATTAGAATAAATTAAATAAAATCATCTTCATTTATAGAACCATTTCTATTGTAACATCTTTGACAATAATTAAATTATGTATAAATTGTAAACTTATACTTGATGAGTTATATACAATAATATAGTTTAAGAATTTGTGAAGAACTTCAATAATAAAATTTTCATAACTAAATAGTCTCACATTCACTTGTTGTATTTTTTTTCTTCTTGTTTTAGCCAATGACCATTGGTATATTTTTTCAAAATCCTTGCTCGAATACTTAATGTGTAAGTTTTTATTTATACTTCCATTTTCAATTGAGCTGAAAAATAATATTTAATTAATATAATTTGTCTCATAATATTATGTACATATTATTATTGTTGTAATAAATGTAATTATATTATATTACATAATATTACACATACTAAATATACTTATGAACATAATATATCTTGAATATCATTAAATCTGATGATCGATGCACATAAAATGATAAATCAAATAGCAAATATATTCTCAATTAATTTTGTTTGAAAATTTACATTTTTTGTCCGCTACTCCCTATAGATTCAACATAGGAGTAATTACTTAATTCTTTCTCGTAATCATTTTATTAAATTAATATAATTATTCTCATAATATCACGTATATATTATTCTCCTAATAAATATAATTATAGTATATCACAAAAGATTAAACCATAATAAATATAATTACAAGTATAAGATACCACAAATTTCATTAAATCTGATTATTGGTGCACATAAAAATGATACATCAAATAGAAAATATTCTCAATTAATTTTATTTGACAATTTACATTTTTTGTCCACTTTTGTCATTAAATTCAACACATGCATTAATTACTCAATTTTTTCACATACTCATTTTATATATTCAAATATTTTATGTTTTTATTTACCTAAGCGTCAGAGAGTCAGAGAATTTTTTGTAGTTAACTCTTCATCTTGTTTGATCAATAATCAATATCTTCATATCATCTTCGAGGACCAATGATTTTTTTCAATAAAAATACTATTCTTAATGTATCTCCGTAACTAGACATCCATATACCTCATTTCAATAAGTAAAAAGAAAAAACATACAAGAAGCCAGGTTGATTGTTGTTTTGAAATGGTGGAGAATATCCTATATTATAATATTCAGATAAAATAAATCTATCAATATAAAAAAATAGTTCACAATTTCAGAATTCACATTAGAGTACACTGGCATACCTATGTGTATACCAAAGTGTGTAAGTGTACTCCATGATTTTGTTAAAATTATTACTAAGTATTTGAAAAAATAAAATTTTGCCTACCCCTCCTGGATTTTATATATTTAAATTTGCTGACCGTTATTCTATAATAAACTCGTGTGTAGTTGAGAATATGTATAAATCTACCATTTGATTTGTCTTCTCACTTAAAATCTTAGATCTACAACTGATAAATTATCTATTATATAACAAATAATAATAAAAAATAGTAATTTTAATTTACATTTACGACGAGAGAATTTATCATAAAGATTACAACTCAGCAAATCCTCTCTCATCAAAATTTTAATTGAAGTTACAAGGTATAATTCAAAGAGTAAATACAGTCTAGTGCTAGTTAGATAGTTTAGTAACCTTTAATTAAGATTTGACTGAATTAATTTTCATCATCAATAATGCTTTACCAATTCTTCACTATCAACAATGTATTAACATGTTTATTGAATTAATTGGGGATGATTTGGGTTGGGGAGAAGAGGTTGGGCTATCCTAATCCCTTGATTTGAAGGGAGTTAGAAAGTGCTTTTGCGTTTGGCACACAAAGGTGAAAAGAAAGACAAGAAAAGGAGGTTGGTGGCTTTTGGTGCCATTGGATGACAGCTTTCTCATTAATGGGAATATAACAAAACATCATCCATGAAACTGTTGTTTAGTGAAACTGTGATGTGGTATTTAAGAATTCACCGTCAAACGCGTTCCACTTTTTGTACCTCAACATTGCTACCAAATTCCCAACTTTTCCCACACCCACTTTACAATCCAATCATGCCCTTAACATTTTAATTTCTCTATACATTTTTTTTTATTTCAAAATTCATTTTAAATTGCAAAATTTTGACATCATTACATCGATCAATGGAGACGAATGCATGCCGAAATGTCTCTCCCAGAAAGCAATAATTTACGTTCGATGCATGTTTACCTTTTTTTTTCGCAAAGACAATCTTAGAAGAACAACATCATCATCACCGTGATGAGAATGTGTTTTGTGAAACTGAAAACCCTAGAATTTTGTCAAAGGAAAAAAGTGGAGACAGAGAGAGGCGAGCTCATGATGATGAGAAAAGGAGCGTGCGCAGGAGAATATTGTTAGGGTTTTGTTCCAAACTTTTATTTAGTCGGCGCCAAGGTTGCACATTTGAACCACTCGTTCATGTGGGAACACTAAACAACGATAAGATTCGATGCTTTTCACAAGAAACATTCGGGTCGGACCCCGGAGCCCCAGAGACAGCATCAATATTCTTATTGCCGTAATTATTATTTAATAAAGTTATTAGAGGGCAGAAAACACCAGCACCGTGAAAAATTCTGATTTTCTTCATAAACTAAAATTTTCTATCTTTGAACTTAGATCCCAATTTAAGGACATTCTGCGACTAGGTTTACTATGTCGGACTGTCACTCATTTTTCTTTTTCTTCTTAAAAACAAGTAAAGAACTTTACTATATAAATCTGCACATTCTTTCACAGAAAAATATAAATTATCACATTTTTTTGGTGTGGTTTTTGAGCAAATGAGTGTCGGCTCTGGGTTTTTCTGACCAAACTGAAACAAAAAAAAAACCTTTGTACTCACAGAACTAACTGACACCATAATTCCATTACTTAGACTGAAGAAGATTTAAGACTCTATTCTCTCTGCACAACCATTCTCCACCCAACACTGTTGCAGAAACAGACTTCTTAACCATTGTTAGTTACACTGTGTTTCTTCACCAACCTTATAAGCCTTCACCACCTTCAATTGCCTTTCATTAACAAACCTTCTTCAGAGTTTCTTCACCTTGTTTCCCCAACCCATTCTCCATCTCAGGTACACCTGCTAGCGTTTATACTCATACACAAACTTTTATCTTTTTCGTTTTGTCTTTGATCATCTGAATGTTTGTGGGGTTGTTGTGAAGATTCTGATCTGCCTTTGCCTTAGAATATGCGATTAGTTATTGGAATGGAATGGATCAGTGATTGTGTTTGTGATTCATTTTGTGAAACTTACAGCAAACCTGTGCAGGGCAATGCTTCCTTCACGTTGTTGCATTAATTTCTAGTGATGACAGAAATAAATAAACGGAAATCAAGATTTTAGGAAGCTGTTTGTTTCACCATTTTTTATCACAACATCGGAGTTTTTTTAGTCGCTGTAACTGCAATTATGGCACATGTGTATATAGTTTCTGGCAATATCAAGGATCACGACTGTGGCTGACTCCAATTGAGAACCACGTCAATGAAAATGCAGGTTTTTGGATTTGTTTGTGTGTGTGTGGAGACTAGTGGGAATAGGGGCATTGGGTTTTTTCGCCGTGGAAGGAAAGCAATATTCGCACACAAGTCATAAATTCATCTAAGTTCTTCTATAGGAAATCAAACTTTTTGGCTCTACGATTTTTGAAATACCAACTGCATGAATAGATCCTTTTTCGGTGAGTGTTAGGTCGAAGTGAAAAGGGAATTAGAAAGATGAATTTTTACTTATATATCGATGGAAAGATCTTACTCTGTTTTTTCTATATATGTATGTTTATCGTTTTCTATTTGTTGGATTTGTGCAGAATGGAGGGTGGGAGAATAAGACAGTGGTTGAACCTTCTGGTTTGTGCACTGCTGTTGCTGATAGCAGAGGCTTCTTATGTGCCAATCACCTATCTTCAGAGCGCTGTAGCAAAAGGAGCAGGTTAGGAAATTTTGTTCTGTCTTTTCATATATTAATTAATTGTGCTCTTAACATCATGCTTATTATTTTCAATGATGTTTATAATAATTGGGAAATTGAATTTCAAAATATTGTGCAGTTTGTTTGGATGGGAGTCCACCAGCTTACCATTTTGACAAGGGATCTGGAAAAGGGATTAACAGTTGGTTGGTTGCTTTTGAGGTTTGTTCCTCTCTACAACTATCAAATTTGGTTCAATGTTTTATCTGACTTTTTTTGACAAGTTATAGAAGTTTTATCTTTATTTGTTCTTCATCTATTTTTGTTTCTACTAGGGAGGAGGATGGTGCAACAATGTCACCACTTGTCTCTCTCGCAAGACCAATCGTTTAGGTTCATCTAAGCAAATGGCAAAGCAAATTGCCTTTTCGGGAATTATGAGTAACAGGCAAATGTTTAATCCAGGTCTTTCCCACTGGTCAAAACTCTTGTTTCTCTTCATCAATCTAGCCTTCATTTAACTTTCTAACTGGTGTTGTAAATTACAGATTTCTACAACTGGAACAGAGTCAAGGTTAGGTATTGCGATGGTTCATCTTTTACTGGTGATGTAGAAGAAGTAAATCCAGTAAGTTCAGCTAAAATCTAAGGGACTTTGGCATCTAAAATTTAATCAAAATATTAGTCACGAGTCATCATTCTGGTTAATCTTTAATACTGTGGTGTGTAAAAAAATAGGTTACTAAGTTGCACTTTAGAGGAGCAAGGATTTTTGCTGCTGTCATGGAGGATTTACTAGCAAAAGGAATGAAAAATGCTCGAAATGTAAGAAACGTTGGTGTTTTGTAACTCTTTTTCTTCCTCTTTATTGTTTTTTTCATTCACTCACCATAACTTGTAACTACAGGCTATTATTTCTGGATGTTCAGCTGGAGGATTAACTTCAGTACTGCATTGTGATCGCTTTGGAGCTCTATTACCTATTGGAGCCAGAGTGAAATGCCTCTCAGATGCTGGTTATTTTATCAATGCGTAAGTTGATGCTTTTACTTTGCCTCTTCCTAAAATATCAAGAGTTCCTTAGATCATTTTATGATTCAATATGTTACTGTTAACAGAAGGGATGTCACTGGGGCATACCACATTCAACAGTACTTCGGTCAAGTTGTTGCTACGCATGTACCACTCCTTTCCTTTTGTCTGAGCAATTTCCATTTTGGCATATGCTGTGTTCTAATGTTTTCCCTCTTTCATTTTCAAGATAATTTTATGAAACTTCTACGGAAGATCTAAAATATTCAAGTCTGACTTTTCTTTTCTTTTTTTCATTCTAATTCTAATAGGGCTCTGCTAGGAATTTACCTCAGTCATGCACTTCAAGACTTAGTCCAAAGCTAGTAAGTTTATGAATCAGTTTTATCTTTCTACCTTTGCAATTCCCTCTTTGATGTTACTAATACTTCTGATTTCTGAACAATCTTGCAGTGCTTTTTCCCACAATACTTGGCATCACATATCACTACGCCAATCTTCTTTGTAAACGCCGCATACGACTCATGGCAGGTCAGATAATTCTTTTGCTCAAGATACATGAGTGTATTTGCAGAGTGGTGTTCCTTTTTTAGTGTTTTGGTCATGCAAAATAAAACTCTTGTGGTTTCATATGCAAAATAAACTTTGTATCAGAAGTTGAACCAAGATTATTCTACGTAATCTTCTCAAGATTTCTATCATTGGATGTTTTGCTACTAGCTCTTAATAACTGGAGAGATCTTTCTAGTCCTTTCCCTGATCCTCAGATTTGTTTTGATTCAGATTAAGAACATTTTGGCACCTGGTGTTGCTGATCCTGATGGGCATTGGCATAGCTGTAAACTTGATATAAACAACTGCTCACCTGATCAACTAGATCTAATGCAAGGTGAATATTCATATATTAATTATTTGTGTCCCGTAGAATCATGGTAAAATCCAAACTGAGAAATTTTATTTTATAAAATCACCCTCAGAATGCTGTCTATCATTACAACTTACTGAGATCACAATATCATACGTTGCATATCTGAACTTTTGTCAAAGCTTTTAAGGGCCAATGAAATTCCTGATTTCAATGACCTCACTTTCATACATGGTTTGATTTTCAGGCTTCAGGACAGAATTCTTAAGGGCATTGACAGTGCTAGGCAACTCTTCATACAAAGGAATGTTCATAGACTCTTGCTATGCTCACTGCCAAACTGAAATGCAGGAAACATGGTTGAGAAGTGATTCTCCAGAGCTGGAAAAGACAGTAAGAAGCTGCATTTTCTAAACCCCCACCCCCTCTTCAGAAAATATAACATACAAACATTTTTCCATCTCTATAAATATACCAAGTTTTAGTTATAGTTTCTTCAAATTTTTATTTATAATCCTTGTGATGTCCAAATCTTCAAATTTTATTGTCTTTCCTTCATATGCTGACTTGTCTGCATAACACTCTGCAGACAATTGCAAAGGCTGTAGCAGACTGGTTTTATGAAAGAAGGACTTTCCATCAGATAGATTGCCCTTACCCCTGCAACCCCACATGTCACAACCGCGTTTTCGAACCACAAGACGGCCACCAAGGAGTATAGATACATTAATTTCATCAAAATTTAGCAAACATTTATTTCTACCATTCCTAAAAACCACACTTATTAGTTATTGGTTAGCAACATCAGATTGAATAAGAAAATATGATTTCCAATTCTATTAGGCCATCAAAATAAGGAAATGCCACCACTGCACTGAACTTGTGTGCTGGGTGTACTACCTCCACCATTGTTTAATGCCACTTATTCTTAATAAAAACTAGTGATAGTATATTCTTTCTATGCTTCTGTTACTTGATGTGTAAGAGCTTTATGTGTTGTGTGAATGTTAGAAAAATGTGACCTCGAAAGGAACGTCAGATGCATCAGCCAGAAAGCTCAATTTTCCGAAACTAACAACAAACAAGGTGAGCTGAGCTTAGTTGCAGTATTCTGCTATGAACCACTCATTTTATTCCAGGGGTTGGAACCAGACACGGGAAAAAACTGAAGTATACCACAATGCAAATTGCTTCAATCATTGATTGTGGTATTAAAAAAATATTATTAACATAAATATCTTATATTATTGATTAATATAGTGCCATATTTTCTCAAATCAAATCGTCATAAATTTAATTAAACACGCGCTTTGAGCGATTGCAATTGTCCTTTCTCAATTTTCATCTCTCGAAGCTCTGATCGCCGTCGCTCGTCGCCGCGAACTAAATTCACCTTGGCCGGAATCGTATCGTTTGAAGCGGCGTTAGCTTTGTAACCTGTCTTGTCGTTTACCTTATTCAATCATGTCGTTTTTCTACAACTTCTTCTCACTGGGGTAACCAAAGTAAAAAAACATCTATGTCTGGATTTTGGTGATTCGCATGTTCATATTTAAATCATCGGCACCATGTTTTATACAGTATAAACACACGTACATGTATACTATTTATTTATTTGTCGATTCGTTTGTGAAAACATCTTTTTCGGTATTCTTGTAATTTTATTTTGACTGTATTATGCTCCTGAACGAGGAAACTTGAACTTTGTTTACTTAATGTTTCTATTCCATTTCTAGGCACGATGGATTGAGCTGGTGTGCATTAATGGAGGGATCAATGGGCTTCTACTAACGTTGGGTCTTATGGTAAACATGAATGTTTAAAGCTGTTTTTTTTTTCTTCTTTCAATTATTAGTTCATAAATTCTGCAGAGGGGTGACATTTATATGGGTCCTTCTTGCATCTTGTAGATCATCATATAAAAGCTGGTTTGAATTCTGACACGGCTGGACCATCTCTTCCACTGTCTTCCATGTAAGAAGGGTCAATTATGAATTCATGATTTATTGTTGTGAACTTACGACTGGTGTGAATTTTGTTGGAGTAGTTTCCAAAGCTAATAGTGATAGAATCCTCTTGCTTCTTGCACTAGTTCAGTAACAGTTTCCCAATTCAATTCATGGGACCACAGTCCTTGTTAGTACCACAGGGTCTATGACCCTATTCACAGTAAAGCTGTTCTGGGTCTTGTGGATATTGTATGATTCGCTAGTTTGTTCTAACAAAGTTTTTGCTTGGATTTAGATTATCAAAATTCTGGGTGTTGTTTGAAAATCAGTGGTTGAAATTTAGTACCTTATTTTGTTGAGAGTTTTCAATTGTTGTCTGGTAAACTTTCTGTTGACTTTGTTAAGGAACTGCTGTTGGATTTTTCCTTTTGTTGGTTAGAAATAATGGATTGATCAATTGGGTGCTGGTTGTGCAGAGGAAGCAGGAAAAAGCCAATCCCATTGGATTGAACAATTTTGTGGCCTTGTACAGACTGCAATAAATTCCAGACACAGCTTCATAATTATTCAGCAGAGTAAGCTTGAACCTAAATAATTATTTTCTGGGAGAGAGGATGTTCTGGTGTTTCTGTTCTATTATGAGAAACATTTATGCAATTCATTTGTTTTTCTCACTTTGCAGACTGATCTATTAGTTCAACTGGTGTGAAGAAGTTCCATTGGCTCAGTATCTTGCACCTACTAGACACTTTGTTTTGTTTTGTTTTGGTTCTTTCTGTAATATTTGCTCATTATAGTTTTGAAGGCTCAACTTGTAAAAAGAATACAAAATAAAATAAAAAGATCATATGATCATTTTCATATCTCTGTAGTGACATCATCATTGTAAGATTTTCTATGAGGCTTTAAGATAAGAGCTCCACTAGCCACTAATGGGTTATCAACACACATAACTAGTGCATCCATATCCACTATTATTGTATCCATTCATCACCAACATTGCTGAAACACCAAGTTTTTTTTCTTATCACTGCTTAAACGTAAAAGTTAAACTGTCATAAAGAGTTACTGTTAAAGTCATTATAGTTTAAACAAGATTCTGATATCATTTTCTTTAGTAATCTGAAATTTGTCTTCTTTCAATTATTTGTTCATCTCTAGCAACATCCATGAACAATTTTTTGAGTTTCAAGTGATACAGATATATGCATATATCAAAATGATGTAGACCATGTTGATATGTTATTCATCATGCTGCATATATTTGGAGTTTATGTATCTGTGCCTTTGACATTACCTTTTGAATGTGGTGTGACAGAATAATTAAATCATCCTCTTAGGGAAACCACAAAAATAAAAATAAAAAATAAAACATAAAAGGTTAAATTAATTAGTAAATTGTTGAATAATTCGTGTATTATCTAATCCATCATCTTGGATTGATTTGGACTTTACGTATATGTGTCTTTGATGTTACCATCTGAATTTGGTGGGACACTAAAATATCACCCGGGTCATAAACTTACAAGTAATTTATAATTGAAATTTAAAATTTTCAAACATTTTTTAATATAAATTATAGATTTGAAACACATAGGAGATTATTTAAAACTTGTTAAATAGTTCCATAATTTTCTTATTAATTCACCTTAGTAATATAACCTTTAATCAGTCAATTTAATTCCATCTCAAAGACTCTTTAACGTAAATACAACGTTTGGAAAGAGATGACTCTTTAACGATTTCCACTAATTTTTTGTTTTAATTTTCAAACCAATTAACGTTTGTCTTTCAAAAGATGAAAAAAAAAACTTTTTCAGACCTTTTCTTTAGGTTATGTTGAACACGACACGTTCTTTTAGGTGGGTTTGGAAGGAAATACATCTCAGGTTCTGTAACACATTAATAATTAATAATAAAAGAAACATAGAGTAGGTCAAATTAACCATTTTATTATTACTATTAGGTAATATTTATTTCAACACAATGAGTATAAAATAAATTAAAGATTTAAATTTGTTCTTTTTCTCCCTTTAATATCATTTTCTATTGTAAATGTTTTTTTTTTCACAGAAGCGTTCCTAACGGGAGTTAAGTTAGTTACCGTTACCATGTGAGTGTAAGTACGGTGTTTTTCCAACAAAAACAAAAGGTTGAAAACAAAAGACGTGCGAGATTCAGTGTTGAAATAAGGTTAAAATGAAAGAAAAAAAAAAGGTGTTGTGTTGGGGGCAGCTCCACCTGATTTGTGAAATTGAATGCGATTGAAAGACACGCTGCACTCATCGTACACCAGAGACACCTATATTTTAATCCCCAGAATCGTGGGGGCACACAAAAATTAAATGCCATTTTTCTTCTTAAATTAAACTACAAATTCAAATTTAAATTTAATCCACTGTAGTTTTTGTAAGAACAAAAACTCTGCTATGATCATGAGTTATTGGATATGGCATTACAGAAATTGTTTAACATTATGAGTGTTATTTATTGAATTAAATTAAAGTGTAGAAAACAGCTACTACTTTATTTTGCTTGTTTATTATTTTATGTTCTCGCCACTTTTCTTACAAAAAAAGCCTCCTTTTCCGTTTCCCTGCGAGTTGCTTTGTCTCATTCCCTCAGCTACTCCCATCACCACCACACTATCTTTTCCCTCTTTACCCTCTTCTTTTCCCTTCTCTCTTCTTATTCACATATTCGCATTCAAAAAATTCAGACACTTCAATCCAATGCACCACAACATCCCGCAAAAATCTCACTTTACTTTCCCTTCTCTGTAGATCTGAACCACCCGGGATCTCAAAAAAACCGCATTTTGATATCTGGGTCTTGCCGTTTGCTCCATTTGGGTACTCCCAAACGCATTTTTCTTTTGCCGGGTTTTTGGTTGCTGGGAGAGGAAGATGGGGTCCAGTGGCAGCAAAGCCAGGTCATCGTCGTCGTCTTCGGGGAGTTTCAGGAAGGGTCGATCTAAGGGGCACAGAGGTTTCCCATCTTATTGTCTGGGAACGTCGTCTGGATCTCGTGACATTGATAGTGACGACCAGGTAATACTAACTTCCTTGGTTTTTCAAACTTTTTCGCATCCTTTTCAGTGTTACGTCAATTAGATTTTAATTTAAAGGATAATTATTTTCAAAATTTTCATTAAGTTTACCTTTATTTATATTTTAAAACCAAATATTACGTGATTGATTTTGCCGTTACTTTCAAAGGTGTTTGAAAGCTACTGGGTTTCGTGATTTACTGGTGAGACTCCTAACAAATCGATTCTTAATGGAAGAGATGACGTAATTTAATAAGGTTCTTGAAGGATGCAATAGTATTTATACAGCAATGAAACAGCTAATTATGCATTGAATTCCTGATAAACAATGGAATTGTTGGAAAGTACTGGTTAGTCTGCCTCGATTCTTGTATTGGGGAAACTCGCCTAATGCCAATTGGTTTATGGGTGAAATCTGAAATGTGGCAGAACCATTTTGGTTTGTGGGTGAAATCTGAAATCTGCAAAAACAATTATAATGCATTGTGATTCTGTTACAACTTGCAAATTTTTAAACTTTTGATTGGTGGGGTGTATTAGGACTTTCTTAACACCTATGCCTCTGTCTTACTATTAGCCTCATTGTTCTATCACACCTTATTTTGTTTTTAGGCAATGAAATGCCCGTAAGTTTGTTTAAAAAGTAATATAATGGAATAGTTTCTCTTCCGTATTTGTTCTCATACATTTGTTTCCTTGTGTCACTGTCATGTAGTGGAAAAGTTTTGGAATTGGTCAAGGTTTTTTCTTACTAACTGGCTAACTGTAGTTTGAAACACATGCTTTAGGTTTGTGATCAGAATAAAGTAAATGGAGATGATGTGACATACACCAGTGGCAATGAAATAGACTCAGATGAAGGGAAGACAGAGTCTTTTAGAAAGGTGAAACCTGGTAAATCTGATGAAGTGCCTTCTAACGTTGACCTTGAAGAGTGGCGTCACAGTGCATCCAGAACTGGTAGCAGCTCTGCACATTCTTCTTCAAACCACTCCTTGAACCCCTCAAGTCGGTTCCTGTCTCGCTTTAGCCTTGTTCCTGGTAATATAAGCTTTAGACTTAGCAGAACCACAAGTTTGGGTTCATCTAGGCCTTGCCCTGTTTCTTCAACAAATCTCTCAATATTTAATGATGAAGATGAGCTTAGTCTGCATCCAAGGCCACCTGGCAGCTTGATTACTAGAAATGAAACTCAGCACCGTAATGATTTGCTCAATGCATCTTTTGTTAGTCAAGTGCCTATGCAGTGTCATGAAGAAGCTTCTAATAATTTGCGTCCTAATGCCCCAGCATTGGTTTCACCTGGTAATTTGGCTAGTAATCGCCCAGTTTCTTCTGTCCAGGATGTGGGTAGAGATGGAAATGGTGCAAGAGAAGTGCCTGATGTCAACATCTTTTCTCCAAGAATTCATACTGATACAGAAAATATTGAGACTAGACATACTGATAGGCGAAATGGAGCTCGAGAACCTGTTGAACGTAATGTTCGTTTTAGCCGAACTTTAAGTGTTGGAAGGCTCCGTGACAGAGTTCTCCGCCGATCAACATTGTCAGACTTCACCTTTTGCCCTATGCAACGAGAGAGAGAAGTAAGAGATGCTGGCCAAGAGAATGGAAGACGAGTAGGGGATAGAGAAGCAAGAGTGTCACCAACTGGTCGTAATGCTTCAAATTCTTCTACACCTAGATATCCTTTACCAAGTACACCTAGCTCCTTGTTTGGCATCCAAGACTATGAAGTTGAGACTTCACGTTCTAGAGAAACTAGGTATCAGGATCTGCTGGAACATAGGTCCAATTTCCTGGAACGGAGAAGAAGAATTCGGTCCCAGGTTTGTTGATTTTCTGAACTTTTTTATTAACAACTAACTGATGATCTGATAATATGCTTCCAAACCCAAGAATTCCCTCATTATTTGAGGTTTTAGAAACAACAATAACAAATATCAAGACTAATATTTTTTTCTATGGAAACATCTGTGCATGTTCTCTTTCCCAATCTCTGGAATTTGTTCATTGTTAATGATGCAAATTTTAATTGGTCTAGGTCCGTGCTCTTCAGCGGTTGGGTAGCCGGTTTGAAAATCTTTCTGGACATGACAGATCATGTATCTTGTCTGGTCAACATAGAAACGGTCGTTGTGCATGCAGAACAAATACTCGGGATACCAATTCAAATGATGATACCAATGCTAGAGCAAGCATATCAAGAATTGTTATGCTAGCTGAAGCCTTATTTGAAGTGAGTTTAATGTGCTGTTTATCTATTCTAGTGGCCATTCATTATATATTTATGCAGGTTAAATATTTGTACATATTTTAATTAGGTTCTGGATGAAATTCACCAGCAATCTGTGGTTTTATCTTCTCGTCCTTCTGTGTCATCTATCGGTTCCATTCCTGCACCTAATGAAGTTGTGGAATCCTTGCCTGTCAAATTATACACAAAGTTGCACAAACATCAAGAAGAACCGGTACAGTAAGTATTCAAGCTCAACCTCCTCCCAGTGTTGACTCATTTTCTTAAAATGCCTTTTCATTGTCCTTTTTCTTGACCACTTTCATTTCCATTTATTTTGTATAAGTATTATCTTGTGTGACATGTCTAACAAATTTTAGAACGCATGCAACTTTTCCTAACAAAGGTTAAAACGTAGAAAGCGAACAATGAAAATTACTATTTAGTCATGTCTTGTGAGGCCACACATGATTCGTTTTAATATGCAATTTTGGATGTCGTAATGTTTACATGATGGCATGAAAATGCAAACTGATACCAGATACTTTGAAACTCTTACCTCCAACCTCCATACCCAGTTATTTTGTAACTTGCTGCGTATTTATTTAGCTTTAACTATTCATGACTGTCTTCTTTTTTTTGGTTTGTCGTGGCATGTGACCTTTACCCCCACTTTTCCTTTCTTTAGTCAACATGCTGGTGTGCCTTTTATTTTTAAACCTATTTAGTACTATCTAACTAAACTTGTTTAGCTTTTCCCTTACATGGATTATACTAAACAATTTTCCTTTTTCTTTTTGCCTTTACTTTTTGCAGATGTTATATATGCCTTGTGGAGTATGAAGATGGAGACAGCATGAGAGTTCTGCCTTGTCATCATGAATTTCATACAACATGTATAGACAAGTGGCTGAAGGAGATTCATAGGTATGTGGATATAAGGATTTTGGGAGCCCTTTTGGTTAATTTAGGATTACTATGACTAAAAGCTTAAAATTTATGTAAAATTTTCTATTGTTACATCTATGCATTCATGGGACTGTGGAACCTATCTAAAATGGGACCGAAAGAACATAGATGAGTGAGTTTTACATGAACTTTTTAGACTAGAAGCACTTTACTGAGTAAACTGTAAAACAAAGCAGGTAAAAACAGCAAAACTATATGATGCTAAACTTTGGTGATTGACAATACTGACTAAATTGTTCTGCGGTCTTATTCGCTTTTCCCATGTTTTCTTCAACCTATTCAACTTGTGGTCCAACCACCATGATTTTCTGAGATGGATAATGGAAGATTTGGATGCCCTTCTGACATCATGATGTTATGGATTTCTACCGTTTTTAATTCTTGGCAATTCTTATGACCCTACTATAATAATTGATGAAATTCCTTTGCATCTTAAAACTGAGCTATATGTGTCCCGATACCATGTTGTCCTCTATTCATATGATCATTATGTTATTATCTTTACTTGCAACTCGTGCTAAAGATGCTTGGAAATGTGTATCTCTTTAACTTTTATTATATTATACACAGGGTGTGCCCGCTATGTCGAGGGGATATCTGCGTATCTGATTCACTGCCAAGGGAGAACTAAGGTGGCCAATTTTTGATCAACATCTTCTCTGAGATATAATCATTGCTCCTTTGATCATTGATTGCACATAAGCTGATGTGACACCATCAGAAGAAGCACTCTAATTGTTGTCAATGATTATTTACTACAATTTCTGAATAAACAAATCAGACCATGGTAGAAATAGACTGAACTATTGGCTCACCACCCTGTATTGCCAGGTGAAGCAAATGCCAAAAAGGAGGGCAGTGGTGTATTGTTTAATGGAAATTCTTTTCCATTATGTTTCAGAAAAAAAAGGTTCTCTTATGATATATCCGACATCCTTTGTTTTGCCCCACTTGTTAAACAAAATTTGGGGAAAAAAGCATATGTCAAATGAGCACTTTTGGCCATGAAACTGCAGATGAAGACAGCATCTTTGACTGAATCATTCTCTTTCTCTGTAGACCAGTCAACCAAGTGGCTGCAAAACCAGAAGCAGTGGTGCATGCGTGTGATGATATCCCTTTTTCACTTTTCAGAGGAAAAAGGGAAAGAAGCATTTGAATTGCCGTGTAAACTGGGGGAGACAAGTGGTAGTTGTCTCCTAACAGACCTGATACACCACCGTCTACATTTTTTTGTTGTACAATTTGTTCTGTCCCTGTTCTTCCAATGCATGATCATGATGCAGGGTGGCTAAAGTATCATTTCATTGAATTTTAGATCACTCACTTATCTTGATTTATCTGTCAAATTTTTAATATTTTCTTAATATTTTTATAATTTTATATCATCATATACTAATGCATTTTCCATGTTGCTGTCTCACTCACTGTTCTCAGCCTTGTTAGATCACTTGCAAAATTGTTATAATTATTTAATGCAAAATGAAATTTTAATGAATTAAAAGTCGTCATTTTCAATAATATTATGCATTCATCTTTTACTTAATGTCTTTGGGTCACTGAGGAAACTAGTATTATCATTTTAGATATTAATGGAAATTCAGACACCACTGTACCTCCGTGTCTACCTTTTTTATGATCATAAAAAATAGTTAATATAGTGCTCACATTTTTATGATTATAAAATATTAATACAATTAAAAAATTCATTATTATAATAAAAAAATAGTTATCACAATATAAAGGATAACATTATAAAAAAGAAAAACAGTTAAAAAATAATGAATCACCTGCTATAATAGACCTTAAGATATAAAATGTTAATTTATTGTTTTAATTGAAGTTCAAGTTTCAGGTGAACACATAATTTTATTAAAATTAGACAGAGTTTGTTGTTTATAGTATCATCCAGTGACATTGATTTATGTAACTGGTGTCTTCGAACAAAACCACTGGTTTATTTAGTTAATTATATCTTCGTTTTGTGTTGTAATCCTTTTGTCTCTATGTTGTGGTAGTTTTAGATCAGAAAATTAACAGAGATCAGAACAGTGGTGAGATTAAAACATAAAGTTTAAAATTAAACAGGTTATGAAATTGTTAAGACAGATAATGATGCAAAAGTGCTCTGCATAAAGCAGTGGATGGTTGATTTGTTTGGTTGGTGTTGGGATGTGCATGTAATGAGTGAGCATGAGTTTTGGTTGGTGAGGTACAGTACTACACTATTGGTCTCGATTCAAAACAGATACAGAGATGACAGAACGGTCAGTATCATACATACATGTCACTCACTCAACCAAAACTGAACAAGTTTTCATTTCCAAAGCAATTGCTGCTTCTGAATGAGCTAGGCCATTTCCTTTTCCAAAGTAACACCTGTTCATGTTATTTTATTGTATTTTATTTTATTTCAGTATCATTACTTTTAAGTTTTTTGTATAATTTTTTAATATTATAATTTCACAAGATCTACATCTTAATGAAATAAGGTATATATTGTAAACTATTTTATTTAGAATATATTTTTGTTTTATTTTAGACTCTCAATTTCATGTTATATGAATATGTTTTATAGAATACATTATATTTTCTAAATATAATACATTATTAAAATAAGTTGATTTCTAAATAAGTTTATTAGCTTATATATAATAATAAGCTAAAAACTAGATTTTTTAGAAATTAATATAAATTTTCTCGTTTTACTTTATTCTTCTCTTTCTAAATTATTTTCAAACAAATCTTTGTCGTACAAATCAATTATGATTGATTAAAATTGCATTTCATTTTGAAAATAATTTTGATATAATTAAATAACATTAACTAATGTAAATTAGATTTTCATTATTGTTATTCTTTTTTTTCCTTCGTACTTTATTATTATTGTGTGCTGAAATAAGAAAAAAAAAGATGCATATAGAACAAACCTGCCAGATAACATGTGGTGTGTTATGTGTGATATCCACCCTCAAAAAGTTCACGTATAGCAATTATTTGAAAAAAAAAAAAAACTTTTGTTTTTAGTGACAGAGAGAGATTGAGAAATGAAGGCCCAAGTAGGAGGTGGAGTGGTTTAAGTTGGGCCAGTTCGTATCAGAAAATCAGAAAAAAAATAATGAGAAAACGGCGTTGAGTTTAGTTGTGAGAGGAAGAAGAGTGAAGAAGGTGAGAAGCGTCAACACTGAATTGTGAAGATGAAGAGCATAAACGACGACGGTTCCACGCAAGATCTCGACCCTCAGAGCGACCACAGTTCCGATTACTTAGCTCACCCAAACTCTAACCCCCAACCTCACCCTCACCCGCGCCGTCCGCGGGGTTTCGCGGCGGCGGCGGCGGCGACTACCAATTCCGTCGCCAAGGGAAAGAAGGAGAGAGAGAAGGAGAAGGAGCGAACCAAGCTCCGGGAGCGACACCGCCGGGCCATCACCAGTCGCATGCTCGCCGGCCTCCGCCAGTACGGCAATTTCCCTTTGCCCGCGCGCGCAGACATGAACGACGTACTCGCGGCGCTCGCGCGTGAGGCTGGTTGGGTTGTTGACGCCGATGGAACCACCTATCGCCAGTGTCCCCCTCCCTCTCACATGGTTCCTTTCAATTCTCCGAAATTTCACGTTTGAGCTTTAATTCACTCATGATTGCGGCTGCATATTATTGAATACTCCAATTTGTTGATGGTTCGGAAGTTGAGATGTGACAATGTGATTGAATTTAGTTAGTTGCTTGTAAGTTAGATCATTGAAAGAAAAACTAGCAGAATAAATAATACACGCCGACAGTGTAAAATTTACGCTGTCATCTAATTACAAACTACCATATTCGTTAGATTGTTGAGATTTTAATAACTGCTCTAAAAACCATCCAATGTATGATTTATATTTGGTTGACAGTATAAACTTTTAAACTGAGAGTGCATGAGTGCAGCATTTTAAAGCTGAGATGTAAAATAAGAAAATGAAATGAAATATTGAGCTAGGAAATGATCTGTTGTGATAATTTTAAGGGTTTTCCCCTTTGTGTAAATGTAATGTGTTATGATGCAGGGGTCATTTGCGGCTAAATCAGTTGAAAGTCAACTCTCTGGTGGTTCTTTGAGGAATTGTTCTGTTAAGGAAACGATTGAGAATCAGACATCTGTGCTTAGAATTGATGAATGCTTGTCACCTGCATCCATTGATTCTGTTGTAATTGCAGAAAGGGACTCAAAGAACGAGAAATATACAAATGCGAGCCCCATCAATACTGTTGACTGCTTGGAGGCTGATCAGGTGATTTTGGTGGCTAATTCTAGTGGATTTATATCATATTTGATGTTGATTTTGATATGCACGGGCTATGGTTTTAATTGCCCTTGCTGTTTTCGTCGTTTGCAGTTATTTGAAATCTGAACAATGAACTAAATATAATGGCTGTAATTTATAATGTGATTCTACATTTGCACTGTTGAGTTTCTTGATACACCATGGATTTATGATTGTAAATTTGACATTTCTCCACCTAACTTTTCTGATGGGCCAGATTTGCACTCCAATTGCATAATACTTTTTTATAATATGTTTTTGTTTTTGTAAATTTAATTTAAGATGGTTGTGGAGCGATATTTGAAACCATTAGATTGCTATTGTTCTTGATAAAGTATTGTATCATTAGTTTGTTCAATTTTTATTTTTATCAAAATTCATCACTTTGCAACACTTTGTTCCTTCTGAAACAAGTCACCAAATGATTTATCAAGTTACAGTTTGCCCTTTGCAGAAATGAAAGAAGTGATGGAGTGTGTTAACCTATAAACTTAATATTTAGAAATTGCTCCTCTTGATATGGAAGTATTTTTTCTTAATATGATGGTGTGTAAAGCTCACAACCGTTGGGAAAAATCTGAGTATCAGGATAAGTAAAATTCACTATAAATCTTTATAAACAAAAACTTGACAATGACAATACTGATATAGAACATTTTAGAAAATAAATATTACACCTGAATTTTCTGAACTGATACTAATTTTGTAAATATCACTTCCTCAATGGCTTTGTTTTGTTTCCTGGTATGCCATATAGTTTTTAGAATGAAACTAAATTATTCTCTGTATTAAGTGCTTTTAACTTATGCATAACTATTATATTGAGCCTTATATATGAGCAGATGTGATCCAGGACCAGCTGATAGTGTAATTTTTTGATGCAGCTTATGCAAGATATTCATTCTGGGGTTCACGAAAATGATTTTACTGGCACACCATATGTTCCTGTTTATGTAAAGCTTCCAGTAAGTGTCCTTCATTTGCTTCTTGCTGAGTAACTAGCTTTGATCATGTTTAATTTCTTCGTTCTGGACAACAAATTGTAAATTTAAGACTATCATTTGTTTATCCTATTTAGTACTTTGTTTTCCTTGTATTTGATTATAAGGTTTAAAGAATTAGTCTTTTATTGCAGGCTGGTATTATTAACAAATTTTGCCAGTTGATTGATCCTGAAGGCATTAGGCAGGAGCTAATGCATATGAAGTCTTTAAATGTAGATGGTGTTGTTGTGGATTGTTGGTGGGGCATTGTTGAAGGCTGGAGCCCACAGAAATATGTGTGGTCTGGCTATAGGGAGCTGTTTAACATCGTTAGAAAATTCAAACTTAAGTTGCAGGTATTATTTTACTTGCTCATATAATCCTATCCCTACATAATGCATTGATATTCATTCAAAAAGAAGAATTATCAAATACAAATATGTTTGTGCTATCTGTGTGCTATGTGCTATGTGTACTATGGGAGTAATATGTCTATTTAAGTCATTTATTTTCTTGTAAAGCATTTTCTCGTTTGGACTTTCGATCATGGTTATTAGTATCACACAATTCATGATACAACTGGTGCAATATAAGTGTGGGTTGTACTAATTTTGTCTGACTTGCATATGGATTGTGCAATTTGCAAACAAATTTTGTCCCCTGCATATGTACGGCCTCTGTTCCACTTAAGCTGCACTTACTGCTGGTGGGTCATGAAGGGAGATGACCCTCAACCTTAAAGTTAAATGACAGGGTACAGACTTTTATTTTTTAATTGAGGAACTTTTGTATTTTTGTTCCAAGACAAACACCACCAACATACAATTTTTGACTTTGGGCCATAAGTTATCCACTGGGCATGTATTCTTACAGGACTTTCTAATATCTTTTAATCACAATATAGAGAATAAAAAACAAAAGATCTAGGTTCGTTACTATCAAGTTTTATTTTCGTATATAAACAGATATTTTCTACTCATGACATTTGGAAACTGAAATAAACATTATTTTCAAACTTGTATGTTTCTTTGGTAGCTATTTAATTTGCGATGCTGTTATATGTGTGTGTGTGTTTTGTTATATTGCTCTTAGATTTATCTTTATTATGATTTTGAATCTTGCTATTCATGATTCTGAAAATGAGCCTTCGGATCCATCATTTGTATCCCAATTCAGCCACCATTGATAGATTTCCTACCTATTAAACACTTGAAACTAGTAAAAAACATGAATGACATAGTATGGAATAAAGAATTTCAGAACGAACGGATGTTGTCTACTACCTATGACATCTATTATTTATATGGAAATTTACATATAATAGCTAGTGGATGATTTCATTAATACTGTTCCTTGAAGAAATGTTTCTTCAGTGTAATTCGTAAAACCATGCTCTAGCAAGCATAATATTTGAGACACCATTTAGAATGTCTTTAGAGGTTTCTATGATTGGATTTGTATTTATGTCATGGGAATTTGGAACCATCTTTGAAGGTTTTGGAGAACCTTTCTTGATTCTTGTTTAAAATTCTGAAGGTTGTTATGGCATTTCATGAATGTGGAGGGAATGATTCTAGTGATGCATTGATTTCCCTCCCACAATGGGTTTTGGATATTGGAAAAGACAACCAGGATATATTCTTCACAGATCGTGAAGGACGGAGGAATACTGAATGCCTTTCTTGGGGGATTGACAAAGAACGAGTTCTCAAAGGAAGAACTGGAATTGAGGTATGAAAATTTCTATCCCTACTGCTAGATTCAAAGATTTGACATTCACGTTATTGTTAAATGGTTGTTAGTTACATTTACATACTAATTTCCTGTATTGTTGTACATTTCACCTTATTAAAAAAATAAAAGAGCAGTTCTTTCTAGTATGTGCAGAATTCTATGTGGTCATAGATTATATTCTTTGAAGTATTCTTAAATTGAAATCTACTAGTGTTTTCATTTCTTGTGTTTGTTAGTGATTAGCCTTTTCTGAAAATATGCAGGTCTATTTTGATATGATGAGAAGCTTTCGGACAGAGTTTGATGACCTGTTTGCAGAAGGTCTGATTTCTGCTGTTGAAGTTGGACTTGGAGCATCCGGAGAGCTGAAATATCCTTCTTTCTCAGAAAGAATGGGATGGAGGTATCCTGGTATCGGTGAGTTTCAGGTACCTCATATTGTGGCTTAATTGCAAAATTGATGCATTATTCTGTACCATAAATAGTGTGCGTGCTATCATATTATAAAGTAGTCCTGTTTGCTGTCTCATCTTCTATGGGCAGTGCTATGATAAATACCTGCAACATAGTCTGCGGAGAGCAGCAAAATTACGTGGTCATTCTTTCTGGGCTAGAGGACCTGATAATGCTGGACATTACAATTCTATGCCGCATGAAACTGGATTCTTTTGTGAGCGAGGTGATTATGACAATTACTATGGACGATTCTTCTTACATTGGTACTCCCAGACATTAATAGACCATGCAGATAATGTTTTGTCTCTTGCAACTCTTGCTTTCGAGGAGACAAAAATAATTGTCAAGGTAGTGTTCCTGGTATATCAGTTTTTTTTTTCTCCAGTAGTTTTGTCAAGGTCGTATGACTAAATTTGGATGATGTTTGTTATTGGCAGTATTATCAGGGTCTGCATTATTTAGATTCAATTTGGTATCCCCTTTCAAATTTGGGTTCCATTTACTACACGTTTTCCATTAAAGAGAAACTTTTCATTGAATAAATGTTAATGGTATATAACTCCTTACTTGTAAAATATAGAATTTGAGTGCATAAATAAAAAATTTGGTTAAGAAATGGATATAGTAAAAGCCAAACGGAACAGAGTGAAAACTTGTGAGCAAAACTGGTAAATAAGATAATATCAATATCTGAAAGGAAACTCAATTTTAGAATTAACATTTGGACACAGATTTGGAAAACTAACAATAGCTAAGGAATTTATATCCAAGTCTCAAATGTGATATCATCTTTCAGGAATCGTTCTGCAGCAGACCCAAATGGATCATGATGATATTTTGTTAGTATACTACAGTCGACTATGGTTGACTTGTATTGTATAAGGAAAAACCAAATTTTAATTTTTCTCTTCAGTTTTTTTCTTAAGATGTTTATTGTCTCAGATATTTAACCTTAGGAAGCATAGTCATTACATCTCTTTAAAAGTCATATCCTGCCGTAGAAAGTACAAGTATATAAACTGAAACTACATTTTCTTTAAAGTGACAATGATTTCATGTAGGTTCCTGCTGTATACTGGTGGTACAAGACTCCAAGTCATGCAGCAGAGTTGACAGCAGGATATCACAACCCAACAAATCAGGATGGGTACTCTCCTGTGTTTGAGGTTCTAAGAAAACATGCTGTCACCATGAAGTTCGTCTGCTTAGGGTTTCATCTTTCCAGCCAGGAAGCTAACGAATCATTGATTGATCCTGAGGGTCTGAGTTGGCAGGTAATGCTTTCTATGTTCTTAACCTTTGCAAGTATAATTTTTCTGATGACAAGTTTTGTAGTTACCTGCGTGAAGGCAGGAATCTTACTGATTTAGGTACTTTGCAGAACTTATTTTGGTCAACTTGGACGATTGGTCCCAAGGATGTTTTTATTTTTGTTATGAGATCATTGTTTGTTTTATGTTTACACAGGTGTTAAACTCAGCTTGGGATCGTGGGTTGATAGCTGGTGGAGAGAATGCACTCCTTTGCTACGATAGGGAAGGGTACAAGAGATTGGTTGACACGGCAAAGCCGAGAAATGATCCTGATCATCGACATTTTTCATTCTTTGTTTACCAGCAACCATCTTTGCTGCAGGCTAATGTTTGCTTGTCCGATTTGGATTTCTTCGTTAAATGCATGCATGGTAAGGACCCCTGGAATTTACTTTGTTCTATGTGAGAAGTAGTATTCTTGTTACGTGGTTGTTTGCACAAAGCACGATATTTTTTAAAATCATTGTCCCAATTAGTGTTTTCTCCCTATACATTCTGCAATTACACTCAGGGTTTCGTGTATAGTGTGATAAAATTTAAGTTCACTTACATATGTTTTTAGGGAATTCTGGTCTTTTCATGAGATGAAAATAATTTTTTTTAAGTACCAATATCAAAACTCACTAAAAATATATTTAAACCTTTGAAATTTGATATGCATTAAAGCATTGATTAAGTTTCTTTATCTATATCCGTTGTCAAGTTCCTGTTCAGCAAATATTTTCCATCTAATGTTTATTAATATAGCTAGCTATTCTTGCAGGTGAGATGATGGATCTGTAATGGCTGCAAATTGTAAAGTTTTAACTGTAGGTCATTTCATGGGGGTAAATGCCATTTGTAACAATGTCATCTACATATAATAATATTCGTAGCGTTGGCTTCAAGAAGTGGCCTAGTTCTCAAGCAGCGCCGTATTAAGGCATTCCAACATCTAATCTTTCTAACCGATAAAATAGGCAATTATAAAATGTGATTATGGATGGCAATGTTTGGTTAAGAAATTTGCTAGCGATAATAAAAAGCATTTTAGTCTATCTGTTGTTTATTTAGACTTTTTATTATTATTCCAAATGTATTTATTTGGGTGGTTCGGGAACCATTCAGCTAATGAATGTCTACCGCTAAAAGTATACATAGCATTGGGTTAGTGCAAAACTTGAATTATAAGCAGTTAAGATAACAATGCTTTTACAGAAGGCCCCAGCATAAAACGAGTGATTTGAAACTGCGCTTTTGTTGTTTTTGGTTCTGTATGGATTCACTGAGACTTCCATTTACATAAATATATTCACTGAGATTTGGTCAGCATAATGCTCTCCATCTGAACGTTAAACATCAGGTGCTCGCAAAATAATGTAATCAAAACAAATTTGAAAAGGGATGCCCTTTTGGTTATCACTGAAAAATGATTGGAATACTCGTGTGTTGGAGCATTATGAAGCATAGATATGACACTTCAGCAACAAAAAAAAACATGCACAAGTTAGTAGTTATAAGCATTATACATTTCATCAAACGAATCAGATAAGAAAAAAAATCCAAATAAGAAAAAAAATCCAATGACGATGTTGGGGTTAGTGCTGGTAGTGACAATGAATATAACTGAATGAAGCTATGGTGGTGAAGAACTGGTGACCTATAATGGAAAAACCATCCTAAATCCCACAACAATCTATTTAAATATTCCTAATCAAAGAAACATCTTGCATGTGCGTGAGTATTATAATATCAGGAAACAGCAAACAGATGCAGAACACACCTCACCTCAGGTTATACAGGTCCAACTCTCAATACTAGTGAAACCTTATCTTTGAGAATCGCAATACTGAGGAAATTCACATTTGCACAAACCTGCTCTAACCTGGTACATACAAATACTTGTTTTTAACATGAGAATATGTAGTTATTTCAAGACAGACTAGACAGTAGGCATAGAAATTGTTCTCGAAGTGTTTTCATTTTTCAAACCTGCTAATTATTGGATTAAAGGAATATTGTCAAACTATAGCCAATATCAACTGACCATATTAACTAAAAAAAACTGAAATGTCCATTTCAAAAGCCCAAACATCAAAAAGGATTTCGTAAGAGGTGTGCCAGCTACTGAAATAATTGCATTACCCATATTTTTGTTCTCTTGTGCTGAAGTACTAGATACTGAATCATAAACAATAATACGGTGTTTACAGGAAGATCCGAACCAAAAAGGCCATGACATCTACTCACCTTACGAAATGTAAAAGATACCCTTCTTGAAGCTCTTCTAATGACATTGCCATTAACTTTATCTATCTGTGGGGAGACAAAATATATTATCAAGATACACACTTAAATGCACTTCAAGTAAAGAACCAATCTTCAAGTTTTCTGCCAACAGATAATAATATACTAACGAAAAATGTCAGAAATTAGAACAATAAAGTTGCCCTGCTATGAAACACATGAAAACAGCTGCAAACTTATGGGACTGATACTATTAGCAGGCACCTTAATTGATAAAAGGTTATAAGTTCATCAAAATACAACGTTTTCGGTTTTTAATATGGTCTTTTATAAATCCAGCACGCTTATCTGAGGTGCTCAATTTGAAAAGCATCATGAGGAAACACTGATTGTCTAGTAATGAAAGAAACATTATGAACTTAATATCTTAAATACAGAAATTCTCAAACAAGGATCCTTTTGGAAAATGGGATCTTTTACCAATTTTATATTGAAAATTTAGGAAAACTTTTGGCTTGCACTCTCATGCCTTTTAAAGATATGTTTTTCATGATTTCTCCATTAAATGACCACAAATAAACAACTTACAAACCATGATAGTAAACAGGATTTTGAAATGTAACAATTTCTTTCCACATGTAAAAGGACACATCATAATCATTTCTAAAACATCACACCTTGTGATGTGGAATGTAATGATGCCATGCATAACGTGCTTCTCCAGACAACAGTAGCAAAGACCGAGGAGGAAGATAGATAGCTCTCCTTATAAAATTTGATTGATCTTCTGTATTTTCTGATATTGCAACAGAACTTGAGGCAACTTTAGGAAGCCAATCACCATTTTCATACCGTCTGAACTCCATTATACAGGGCCCTGATAATGAAAGGCTGAAAATTAAATCTTCAAATGCAGAGTGAGTGTCTATATGAGGGGACAGACCCACTCCAGGTGGGTACTCATTTACCTGGTGGTGCATAACAACAATTAACTTAGAACATCATAAACAGTACTTATTATATTATATGCAATAACTCATTTTCCCATATAAATGAACTAATAATAGCATCAATTTATCACTGGATTGAACAATTACGGAGTACCGGTAAGTATGAATACCGTAAGTTGGTCCAAAACTATATTTTTAACATTCTTGAAACTTGGACATGATGAAATTCTTTCTAGTATTGGAGAAACAAATGACGGAAGTTCACCTAAGCAATGCCTTGTATTAACGTTCCTAGTCTGCAAAGCCAAATAAAATGGAAAGAGAGTATAGATTAATCAATCTTCTCACAATACTCAGCAGCCTATTTGTTATAATATAGCACATTTCCAACTTGTTTGGAATAAGATCTTCAATCTCATAAAGTAATTATTTAGTTGTCTGGAAAAAAGGTTGGATTTAGGCACAATAATGAGAAATCCAAGTAATCCTTCAAACTCACATCATAACGAAACTCATAACCGTAGTGTTGAACCCTTCTTTTTGCAAGACTGTTCCAATGCCTGCAGTCAACAGCCTGAAGCAGTTCCTGAGAAGATATAAAAGACCAAAATTTGTACAGGAAGCACCAACATAAGTAAAAAACTATTTCAAACAGATCAATGCAAGAAAAATGCAAACATGGTAAGCTAAACAATTTGCATTGATACGAAATGAAAAGATTCATAACCTCTTCTTCTTTAGCACTAATGAAGTCTTGAATTAGGTAAAGGCCTGGAATGCTCACTTCTGATGCAGAGATAGATACAGGAACCAAGTCACTAGCTTGATCCTGAACAGACATGTTAACTCATAAGTACTAGCATAAAGAATAATTCCACAAACCACCATTGCTTGTTAGAAATGCATACCTCCTCCTTCCTTACCTTGTTAATTTAAAACAATTTTAATAAACTTATGGGCTATGAAGCCCGAACCCGCCATATCAATGGTGTGTCCTGTGTCCAACATGAATCGGACACCAACACATATACATACTCGTACGACACTCAGTAAAGTGTCCAATTTGAAAGACATCTTTTTGTCTTTGACATGATTTTGACATGACTCCAAGACAATGTTAATAACCAAAAATTCAAACATTTTCTAAAAAACTCATATACTTGTAAACTTATTACATAAGTTTTTATTATGATTATAAAAATAAGGAAAATACCTGATATGATCACTATTTTTCACTTCTTTTGGATATTAGAAAGGTAGATTAAATTCATTTTTTGTGTTAGTTGAAAGTTTGAAACTAATATGTCCCGTGTCTTATGTTTTTTTAATTTAGTCGTGTATCCGTGTCTGTGTCGTATCTTAATTCAGGTTTCATAGCTTATGGTGTGGTCTGTACATGGAAGCTACTTTAAAGAACATATCAAAGATGATTTTTTTACTGATTGACTGTTTAAAAACCTTCACACTAATAGTTTATAAAAAGTTAAGCTTTATGAATAATACATAGAATAAGGAGTGGCATGAATCGTCAACCAATAAAAATCATCATAAGCATGACTCTTCAAGTAGTCATTCCAAAAGGTAACAAACTTACTGTACACAACAATTTTGCCATTGAAGGAAATTGCATCCATTATATAAAGTCAATATAAGAGAGAATTTTTACAACATAATCCAATTTTAACTTATGAAGAAATCAACTTCACTCTTTTTCTTCTTATTTTTGTCTCCTAGAAGTCCTTATGGAAAATCTTGTCCAAACATACTCTATTGTTCCAATCAAATAGAATGTAAATGTAATAATCCAAATAAGCTGTAATAATTAGCCAGCCTTAAATATAAACATGAACCAATTTACAGTGAAATGAGTGGTGTTAGTAATAGTACCTGTGTTGTTGGCTGAAGCACAGAATAACGGATATGCATGGATCGACCTCCAAGTTCAGGACATGGGCGTCCATGTAATGCCTTCAAGGCAGCTTGTGCAGAACCCTCTTCAGCATACGCCACAATGACACGTGTCCCACTCTCATCTGCTGCATAAACTCCCTTAAGCTCTCCAAATTTGCAGAACACAGATGCAATGTTATCATCGGAAATCCCCACTGCGGGCCCACAATTGGCCACGTAAAGGTTCGAACTCAACTCACCATCATTCTTGGGACGCCCAAACCTTGGCAAACCCATATCAATACCCACAAAGAAGCTGCATAAATAAATCAGACAATCTTCATTAGAATCATCGAAGACTTGTTTTGGTTCGACCCAGTTGAGGATCAGGGAAAACTATAATGTAATAATAATATGAATACGCACTTCCAGTGATGAGGGTAAGAATCAAGTTTCAATTTTGCCGAATCAAGCGTTCTTGTTGTGTGTGCTGCGCAAACAAGCTCATTCAACCTACGCCAATTCAAAGGATTTGAATCTGTTGGGTCAAATTAATTTATTGGTTGGGAGATGCTATTTACACCCCCTTTTAGCTCCACTTTTCCTTTCCTAACTTTTTGACAAAAGAAAAATTGAAAGAAATTAATTTCCGTCAAATAAATTTGTATATATATTTCAGAAATTAGTCGCTGCTATGTGAAAAATTGCATTGTGAAAATTTTCTGTAAAGGTTAGAAAAATAAGAATTTGGAATAAAAAAATAGTGGAAGTATAAGACAGAAAAAAGAATCCTCACTGTATATTTTATAAATAAATAAATATCAATACATACATACTGATGAAATTTAGCGTTTTACTTCAATATTTTTCATAATAAATAGTAATTTTATTAAATAAGTTAGATAGTATTAAGGTAAAACTTAAAATATAAGCTACCATGATTGCAAGTTTGTATTTTTTTTTTCAATTTAATTTTTATGAAAATATTCATTGTTTCATATTAAAATACATGATATTTCTCTTAAACAATCAATTTAAATTATAAATTTAATGTTAAAGTAATATCATCAATTTTGTAAAGCCCACTATTAATCTTAGGATTTTGGATCCAGTTTCAGTAAAAAGGTCCAAGTCAACTAACTTATATTTTTTTGAAAATTCTCTAACACAACTTCTCTCGTTCACAAAAAATAACTTACATTCTCTTGCTCTCCTTTGAAACAGAAGCTGACCTAGGGTCTTTGTGAGATCTTTCTCTGACCTAACCACACGCTTTTTCCGTTAAGTGTAAGTTGGTCGAACCCAAAACCTCCATCTTTGTTTCATTTATATTCTTCAGTTTGGGATTTTGTATAAAGCCTCATTTTTGTCTCTCCATGCTCTTACGCAGTCCTTTGGTTTATTCCGGAATTGTGGTGCTCATCTCTACCTAGAGCTTTCTTCTCGTCAAGAGTAGTAATAATTCGAGATAAGGGAAGCTAGGATTTTCTTTAAGATTTTGAAATGAATTGTTTATCCTAATATTTAATTGAACTTGATGTGTTGGATTGAGGAGTCTATTGAAATTGGATTGGTTGTGCTTCCTTTTTTTTTTTTTTTTTTTGCTTGGAATTTTTGGTTTTTGAATGCTGAAATTAGTGAAAACATGTTATTATAGCTTAAGCGAGAATTTCCAGTTTAAGTAAGATCAATCTAGCCTAAGAAGCCAGAAAATCTAGCTTAAGCAAGAATAGCATAATTTCATTTTGCTTTGTGTTCTAAATTTAGCTTAAGCCAGAATTTCTAATTTAAACAAGAATTTCTAGCTTAAGCGAAAATTGTTGCAGAATTTTAATTCTTTCTTTTAACTTGTGGTTGATTAAGTTAATGTTCAAAATATGATGTATGAAGTTATGCATGAATGATGTGACATTTTTTTTACTTGTACTTGATGTGTCTAGTTTGGGGTGATAATAATTCTGAGGTAACATGTGGAATGTTGATGATAAAAGAATTTCAAGAGAAATTCTTAGTGATGGTGTGGTTAGTGTATGTCTTGATACATGAGATGTCTATATAAGAAAGGTATTCTGAATATTAATAATCACTCACACTCATGTAGCGTAGAGTGATTATGTGCTGAGAGTGACAGGAGATCCTAGTCTTGGAAGGTGTTTGAGTCTTAGATATATTGGGATTAACCTTGTGATTGATTGGGTGATAACCCCTTATGGCTAGACTATGTAGAGTTTAAAAATCAATGTAGGTGCATACCTCCTTAGAATTCTATATCAAGCACATAATCCAGATATCAAGTTAAAAGTCAGTTGGATATTTAATTGAGTGAAAACTTTGTGAGTTAATGTTTGTTTTCTCCATGTATGTGTTTCTTAGATCATGTACTTTAACTATATTTATGCATGAATGCTTAAATACACTAGCTTACCTTTTTTTTTTGTTTGTTTTTTTATTGTGTTTTCCTTTTTGCAATAATCACTAAATGTTGGTGTGAACATATGTTGAGATCTCTAGTAATTATCAAGACGGTGAAGATGGTGTTGTGTAGTCTAAGTGTGTTAGTTATTACTCTTTTGAAAAACTATTTTCTTATGTAATTCTTTATTTTGTTGAGCAATCTTTTGTCAATCTATTTCATGCACTCTCCACACGTTTTTATCCTGAAAAAATCGTTCACTCCCGACACGTATTTCTTGATTTTGTGAATTCAAAGTGTCAAAGAAAGAGATCGTACGAGGGTCAAACGTTTTCATAGATAAGATCGTTCTAGGATCACACATTTTCCAGTTAGAAAATGTGTGGGAGTACCACGTTTTCTCTTATTTCTATTTGCACCCCTTTTCCTTTTGAACGAACAACCGAAAAAAAATACTAACATCATATTATATCTTTTTACGCTGTCATTGAATCACAAATTATTATATAACTAAAAAAATTGGGTTTCATAACAATCATTTTAAAAATCACATCATATCAAACAAGTTAACGCGGTACATAATATCAAAATTAAAAATTAAAAAATAATTAAAATTAAATATTTAATTTAGTTGACCATATTGTTATACATGTTTCTGAAATCATTTGTTTTACTCCACATTCTTTGATTATATTTTAAATTGTATTTATCATATATTTTTTAATTTTTATATTCAAGATCAAATATTTTTTCCATTAAAGTAACACATTTTTACTGCATGGGACCGTATAATTAACCATATTGTTATACAAATTTTATAGTGTTAATAATTTCTTTTTTAAAAGGACTTAATTGAAATACTCTTTTAAAAGAGGAGATTCAATTATATATTTTTGAAAGTAAATATCTAATTTGACATATTCAAATGAATGTGAATATCATTCGGACTAATTAAATTTAATTAAATTTAAGAATTATAAATTGATGATGAAATTTAATGATAATTACATTACCAACATAAATATTTTTCAACAATACAAATTCAAATTTACCGATAAGTATTTCCATTAATAATTTAGATTATAATATCTATTAGTAAAATCTACTATAATAAATTCCGTCGTTAATCTTGCCTCAGTAATTAAAAAAATTCTTGGAGAAGATATTTTCCGATAAATCATCTAAAGAAACATTACATTCATGTTAGAATAATATACCTTAAATTTTTATCGTATATAGTATTTAAATCTTTGTAACTAATAAAAATTTTAATTATAAAATTAATTTTGACAAAAAAGTTAAAAGATAAAGTAATAAAGATTAATATACAAAATAATGTGTATATATTAATAAAAGTAGAAGGGTGTAACACATGTTTCTGATAGGAATGATATAAAAGATATTTTCATAATAAATCTATATTTAAATAAAAATTAGTGGAACTGTTAACATTTTTTTGAAGTAATACATTTTCTAGTAGAAAAATTAATATGCGTTATAATAGTATAATATATATATATATATATATATATATATATATATTAAATATATAGTGACTAAAAAATTATTATTCATTATGATTACAAATTTAAATATTAATTTATAAAATAAATAATTATTAATTATTAAAATAATTATAATTATAAATAAAAGATTATAATTGATCATTAATTAATTAAAAATTAATTTATTAAGAATCAATTATGATTTTTTATTTATAATATTAATTATTTTAATAATAATTAATTTTTTTTTATAAATTGGTATTTAAATAGGTATTATGGCTAACAACTTTCGATAATAATAACCTTTCATGCTCTTTCAAGTTTCATAGACATAAACTAGCAAATTAAATTTCTTTATGCTCTCTCAATTACATAAAATCAATAATAATATTGAGAAATGAATATATTTAAAGAATATTTAAGAAATGTTGTTAGAATTAACTAAAATTTATGTGTATAAAAATAATTATAAGGCTAAATTATTAAAATGTAATATATGAAAATTATTTTAGGAATTGAGCGTAGTAGAAACAATTAACAATCCAGAATTTATAATTTAATGACAGATTATTTTTAAAAAAAAATAATTAAAAATGTGTCAAAAGATCATAGTTAAAGAATTATATTTGACAAATGTTTTGATATGCTACAACCATCATTAAGAATAACCACCACGTTCTTAAAATATTATTTACTTTAGATTTTGTTCTTTATAAATACATTAAAGTGTAAAGAAAGGAATGAGTATATAAATTGTATTTAACGTTGACTCTTAAGTAATGTAAGACTTATAAAGTGTAACAGAAGATAATATCCAAATAATATGGAAACTTTAAATGGAATGAATTTTATCTTTGTGTAACAGCAAACTGTGATACATGTGTGTCAAAAAGCCTTACTGTTAAAATAATACACGCCTATGTGTTGCATTGGCGTGAAGGAAAAAAGCAATGGTCGACTATACTTTACTTCAATAAAATAGAACCCATTATTGGACTTTTATATTTATATATTGTTGGAAAAATGATTATTAATTAAATTATTACAAATGGATAAGTTGATTTGGCAAAATCCAACTATTTAATGTCACTATTAATTTTGTATTAAAAAAATCATTAGGCAAAGGAATGATAATGTTAATTTTTAAAGTGGTGGGAGAGATTCCAATTGAGTTTACATTGCCAACGATTTGTTGGGTAAGTGATCTCAACACCACAAGTCACTCACTACATTTCACTACATTTGCTCGTGTTTTCCAAAGAAAACTGGAACAAATCTTTGCTTGATTAATTAAGAGCTATATTATTATACAATATTATACTATGTGTATTATATAAAGTTAATGGTTTTCATATATTTAAATTTAAAATTAATAAATATTTTTTAAAGTGTTTTTTTTAACTTTTCTTATTTATATTTGTAATTTCAGTTTATTTTTAATTGAATTAATATTTTCATAGAAAGATTAACAATTGGACTTAATATCTTTTAATCTGAGTCCGTATAAGATAATTTGTGTAATTTTCTCTTCCATATTCTCCCCGGTTAACTCTTGTTATTATAAAGAAAAAAAATTAATTGAACTTTGATATTGAAAGGAGATAATTTTAAAAGCAATTTAGTGGACAAATTGTATTTGCTTGGTGTGGTGTTGTTGCATCACGTTAATGGAATGGAAAAACAATTGAAAAGGGTATGTAAGTTGAAAGAAGATGAATGTGCTTTGTCAAATCTCATGTGGTTGGATCTGTTATTTAAAAATGATTACGGCGTCACTATTTTACTTTTCCTCCTGTTTTTATATTATTGGTGATTCGGTGAATAAGTAGTTGGAGATAGAGTTTGGCAACTTAGATACATTTCTTGTTTACCACTACACTTCTATAATTGCGTTTGCGTTAATGCCTCATTTCTTCCATTTTCTCAAATATATAAGTTTGTTTTCGCCTTTTGGGATCGGAATGAAGAATATTAAACCACGTAATCTGATTTGACTAAGTGCTAAAACATGATCATCATTCCAACATTTTTTTCCTCGGTGGAAACTTGCTTGATCTCAGTTAATTCTTTTTGTCTCACGACACAGAACCTCAATGGGATTCCTTCATGGCTGCATTACACAAAATCTAAGAATGATAACCACCTGGAAAATACGAGGTTGAATATGACATGCCACGTTTTGCGACATTGTTAAACGAAATCGTGACAATGGTTGTAAGTTAGATATATACATACATACCCATATATATTGTTAGGAATAATAGGTGTGAGTTAAGGGGTTACATTAATAAAATATACAAAGTTAAACATTATATAAAAATAAAGGTCTATAATATCATTGTCTTAGGATGTATTTTTATGAGTGAAAAGATTTGAGAGAGAGGAAGATGATTGATTTGAGTGGATTTGAAGGCAAAGTTTGTGTTTTTCTTTAAGGAATTTGAAGGTGATGGTGAAATGGATTTGAGAGTAATTTTTGTAAAAATTTGTGTAGAATTTGAGTGATGTGACTAATAAATAATAAAATTTATTTTATAAAAAAATAAAATTACCAAATTATCCTTGTTATTAAATGTAGTATAAAATGATAATTAGATAAATTGTAATTAATTTTGAATTTTATAGTTCATAAATTAAAATATTAAAGATATTTATTAATTGAGAAAAATAAATATAATAATGTATTTGAAGTGAAAAATAAAATATTTAAGTGCTGGAATCGGATACATAAAAAATGGATTCGAATAAGTGGAGAAAAAGGAAGAAATTGGAATCGGATACATATGTTTCCCTTTTCTTTATCTTCTTTATCATCCACAGATAACCTTCACACAAGGACAATATTGTAAAATATTCTTTGTCACCCACAAATCTCCTCCAAAGTGGCGAGATGGTATCACGAGCTTTTTCTGCAAATTGTTGCTCTTCTTCGCTTGCAAATTATTAGATACGAACGTCAAATTCACTCGTATATCCATCGTCGTCAATTCTTGATAATAGTAAATATGTGCATACGAACATAACCTTAAGGTTTTAGGGTAAAAGTAATGTCAAATGTCTTATATGGGTAAGACTAATGTCATTTATATATAGTGTTTAACTTTGTCTATTTTATCCAATGTGTGACTTTGACTCACTTGGATTAATGTGGTGAGTCACTTCAAACTATCAACTCTAATACTACTTATGAGTTTATATATTTTTCATATATAATTATAGTTATAGAGAAATTGTTGTTGTTATATATATATATATATATATATATATATATATATATATATATATATATATATATATAAAAGGTGGGGTTGGTACAAGTAGAGAATAGATTATTTCAAAGTTCTTTACATAAAATGCTGTTATGAATAATTTATATAATATAATGCATATACATTAAGCACTTTGGTGCACTTATAATTATTTTTTAATATTTTAGTAAAAGATTAATATTGTTGTTATTTGAGCAATTGAATGATGTTGATTTGAGTACGACTAAGTTCACACTTTTCTACAAATTTTGAATTAATCTTTGACTAAACAGAATTACTTATAATCATATTGGTCTGAATAAGAATGAGTATTAAATTTTTGAACTTTTAACTTTTTGGTTCTTTTTATTATTTTACTAAAGAAAAGATTTTTTCTTTTTACATATTATTACATCTCACAGTCTAAAACTACATTTTAGAAAAACTATATATCATTGCAGTAAAAACAAATGCGACTCCTTTATATAAAAGCTCTGAAGAAATTATATATTTTCTATACAATGATATTAGTCTGTCAAGTTTATCCTTTGAAAAGGATTGAGAAGTGATCTTCAAAATGTCAAATGTGAAAACTTTATACTAAGAAAATGTTGGCATGCTGGCCATCATTACAGTAAGTTTCAATGTAATTTATAGTTGACTAATTTTTTTAACTGATATATTCAGAACAGTGGTAGTTAGGAACACACATGTAGTGTGAACCTAATTACATTCCATTAAAATTAAAATTAATTCCCATCATGAACATTGAACTCTACTATTTAAGCCCTTCCTGTGTCAGAGGCAATTGTCAAACCAATATACTCTTCCAATTTTCCAACCAAACACAAATATAGCATTCGGATCATCCTAGATATCTGTCCACCTACATAATCATTTCAAAAATCTATCTGCACTGTCTTGTATTCTGAACCAAATGAACACTTTTTCTCTCCTGTTTCCTTCGTTTTGTTCTGTAGCATGTCTTCCCATGCTTGTCTTCTTTATTATCAACTCTCTCTTGTGTGTCCCAACCACAACTGCCTCTATATTAGGAAACCAGACCGACCATTTGGTGCTGCTCAAATTTAAGGAATCAATATCAAACGACCCTTACAAAATCATTGCCTCTTGGAACAGTTCCATTCATTTTTGCAAGTGGCCCGGAGTTACATGTGATTCCATGAATCAAAGAGTTATAGAGTTAAACCTAGAAGGAAAACAGTTGCATGGTTTCATACAACCCCATATAGGCAATCTCTCTTTCCTAACCAGGCTTAACCTCGGAAACAACAGCTTTTGTGGAAAAATTCCACAAGAACTTGGTCGGTTGTTACAGTTACAAAACTTATCTCTCACCAACAACTCTTTGAAAGGAGAAATACCTGCAAACTTGACAAGATGTTCTAACCTTAGAGAGTTACACTTGTTTGGTAACAATTTGATTGGTGAAATCCCAATGGAAATTGGCTACCTGCAAAAGCTTCAAGAACTGACCTTGGCAGTAAACAATCTCACAGGAGCAATCCCATCTTCCATAGGGAACCTTTCATCTCTTGTTTCTCTCTCAATCGGTGTCAATTACTTCGAGGGAAATATCCCACGAGAAATTTGTCTGCTCAGAAACTTGTCATTGATGTCATTGCATGTCAACAAGCTGATAGGTACATTTCCTTCTTGTCTCTACAATATGTCATCTCTTACCATTATTTCAGCTGCAGACAATCAATTTAATGGCTCCCTTCCACCAAACATGTTCCACACTCTCCCTAATCTCCGAGAATTCCTTGTTGGTGGGAATCATATCTCAGGTTCAATCCCAACTTCCATTGCAAATGCATCTTTACTTCAAACACTTGATGTTGGTACAAATCATTTAGAGGGCCAAGTTCCAAGTCTTGGAAAGCTGCAATACCTTTGGTTCCTTAGTCTGTATAGCAACAACTTAGGTGAGAATACGACAAAGGACTTGGAGTTTTTAAAATCCTTAGCCAATTGTAGCAAGTTGGAAGTGGTTTCTATTTCCTATAACAGTTTTGGAGGTAGTTTGCCAAATTTTATGGGAAATTTATCCACCAAACTTAGTCAATTATATCTTGGGGGTAATCACATATCAGGAAAAATTCCTGCAGAATTAGGCAATCTGGTTAGCTTAACTATCTTGACCATGGAAATTAACCACTTTGAAGGGGTTATTCCAGCCACTTTTGGGAAGTTTCAGAAGCTACAGAAGTTGGAGTTGAGTAGAAACAAGTTGACAGGAGATATTCCAGATTTCATAGGCAACCTCACTCAGTTGTATTATTTGGGCATGGCAGAAAATATGTTAGAAGGAAAGATTCCTCCGAATATAGGAAAATGTCAAAATTTACAATACCTTAACCTTTGGAAAAACAACCTTGTAGGAAGCATACCCTTAGAGGTTTTCAGTCTTTTCTCGTTAACTAACTTACTGGACTTGTCACAAAATTCACTGAGTGGTAAGCTTCCTGATGAAGTTGGCCGGTTAAAAAATATTGGGAAGATGAGTGTGGCTGAAAATAATCTGTCTGGTGAAATTCCTGAAACCATTGGAGACTGCATAAGCTTGGAGTACCTTTGTCTGCAAGGAAATTCCTTTCATGGAATCATACCTTCCTCTTTGGCTTCACTCAAAGGTCTTCGAGTATTAGACATGTCACGAAATCTTCTCATTGGATCAATTCCTAAGGATCTACAAAATATTTCTTTCTTAGAATACTTCAATGTATCTTTTAACATGTTGGAGGGTGAAGTACCATTTGAAGGTGTCTTTCAAAATGCAAGTGAGTTAGCCTTGACCGGGAACAATAAACTTTGTGGGGGTGTTTCACAGTTGCATCTACCACCGTGTCCTATAAAAGGTAAGAAACCTGCAAAACACTTGAATTTTCTATGGATCGCAATGGTGGTAGTTAGTGCAGTTGTTTTTCTTCTCGTTCTGCCATTTTTTGTATCTATCTACCGGTTGAGGATAAGAAACCACAAAAATCCATCGTCTGATTTGCCAATTATAGACCAAGTGGATAAGGTTTCATACCAAAATCTACACCAAGGAACCGATGGGTTTTCGGTTAAAAATTTGATAGGATCTGGAAGTTTTGGCTCCGTATACAAAGGGACTATTGAGTTAGAAGGAGAAGAAAATGTTGTAGCCATAAAGGTTGTAAACCTTCAACAGAAGGGAGCTCAAAAGAGTTTCATTGCCGAATGTAATGCCTTGAAAAATATCAGGCATCGAAACTTGGTCAAAACTGTAACATGTTGTTCTAGCATAGATCAGAGAGGCCAAGAATTCAAAGCTCTTGTTTTTGAGTACATGATAAATGGAAGCCTAGAAAGCTGGTTGCATCCAGAAGTAGAAACTTCAAAGGAGCCTGCAAGATCATTAAACATTGACCAAAGATTAAACATTATCATTGATGTTGCTTCTGCTATTCACTATCTTCACTACGAATGTGGGCAAGCCATTATTCACTGTGATTTGAAGCCAAACAATGTTCTTCTCGATGATTGTTTGGTAGCTCATGTAAGCGACTTTGGTTTAGCCAGAAGACTCACAACAACTATTGCAGTTTCTCCAAAACAAACTAGCACTATTGAAATAAAGGGCACAATTGGTTATGCTCCTCCAGGTACACTGTTTAAGTTACGAAATCTTGTAAATTTAGCCTTTCTCTCTTCTGCATCATTTAACTTGAATGTTTTGATCATTTTCACTTCTGCATTTAACCAATTTCAGAATATGGAATGGGATCAGAGGTGTCTACAGAAGGCGACGTGTACAGCTTTGGAATTCTTGTTTTGGAAATGTTAACTGGGAGAAGACCAATAGATGAAATGTTTGAAGATGGTCTTAATCTTCATAACTATGTCAAAATTTCAATTCCAAACCACCTTCCACAGATTGTGGACCCAATTATTCTTCCAAAGGGAATAAAGGTGGTTGCTAATGGCCAAAATCTTCCTTCAATGCATCCTTTGGTAGAGAAATGCTTACTGTCACTTTTTAGGATTGCACTTGCTTGTTCAAAGGAGTTGCCAAAAGAAAGAATGAGTATGGTTGATGTCATTAGGGAGCTCCATTTGATCAAAACTTCATTTTCTTCATGAAAGATCAATGGAGGTCGGATACACGACAACCAAAAATGTTAAGATATGTGACTTGTATTTGTATACACTCAAAGTCTCACTTTGAATAAAATTAACAAAGATATATATAAGATCCCTAATAATATTTATTTTATTTGGCATGTATCAATATTAACACCGATATTTATTTAATAAAAAGATGTATTTATTTTTATGTTTTTTTAATTTATTTTAAGAAAATCAAGGTAAAGCCAATTAAACTAATGTTAATATAGCACTGATACAAATATTTATTTATTAAAATAATTATTTTTTAAAAACTAACCGTTTGCAATAGGTTAAGTCAACGTTAATAATATCACAATGGTGTCTTTGTTTATTTCTTAATGCAACATCATTTTTTTTTTTTAATTTTCCACAACACAATGGTGTCTTTGTTTATTTTTCTTTCTTTTTAAATGTGATTTGATTGTAAGAAACCCAAAAGTAAAGGAAGCTTTTAATTTTTTCTACTTTTTATTTGTGATTTGATTGAGACAATAGAAAAAACCCGAAAGGAAAGGAAGTTTGGGAAGAACCGTTGAATATAATATCTAGTATGAAGAACAAATGGATGATTTATGATGTTTATTATTATGATTTAATGATGAAATAATGGGTTGTGTAGGTGCAATTAGATGCACAAACTAATTTTGTTTTTTTAAGAAAGATTATTTTTTATTACTAATTTTTAACAACTTATTATATATATATATATATATATATATATATATATATATATATATATATATATATATATATATAAAATTACAAAATTTAGTGACGGGATTATAGTAAGAAGTTGCTTTTGTAAACCAACTTTATTTCTGGTTAAACAAAATACAGAGAAAACAGCTAGGCAAAAGTATTTATTTTAATATATTTGGCATAAATTAGATTTAAACTTTCAAAATTATTTTTTAAATATTGACAAAAATATGAATAATCCTTTACGTCTAGCTAGTGTTTTGGGCTATTTCCAACTATGAGCTCAGCGTGTAGTATGGACATAAATATGAACTAACTCTACATACCACCAATTCCTTCAACGTCATTAATTTGAGAGTAATAAAAAACAAAGTTAGGCATGCTGCATAATTTTTCGTTTTTCGTTTTTTGGTAATAGGAAAATTCATTAAAAAGATACAAGATGTACCGGATATAGCTGATTATAAGAAAAACAAAAGGAAGAAATATTAGGAATAAGTGTGAATCTAAGTTTTTCATTGAATAAAAATGAGAAAGTAGAACACTATATAAGAATAAAAGACCCATAAATTTATTTAAGATTTTGGAAGTTTTGGGTTGAGAGTAATATCAATACCTTATGTGGTTGGGCTCATGTCTCATCAGTGTTGTATCTTTTCGGTGAAACTCCCTCTGTAAATCCTAACAAGGGATATTATAGTCGATGGTTAAAACCGAAAAATTTCTACATAACTTTTCTTTCTTAATCTATATTTAAAATATATAATAATTTTAAATAATAAAATTAATATATTAAATCGATATATTTTGAGTAGCACCAAAATCTTAGAATGTGGACTCATGAGCCAGCTTTTTTTCTTTCCTAGTGATTAATTGCATTAATACCACGTATCCTTCTCAATCCTCATGCTTATCACGTTTTATTTTCCTTTGCGTTATAATCTCTTATCATAAAAAGAAAATAATTAACTTCTTACTAACTCATTTCTGTGAATCATATCATATATATCTTGCTTTATTTTATGTATAGTTCACCGTGTTACGTTATTTTTAGACTTTATTTTAATACAGAAATACAAGATGCCCAATTTTATATTGGAAAATTTTATGTTGATAGCTGGACATCATTAGAAGCAACATTTTAATAATAAAACACATGGCAATGGAGTGCGAGTGGACATAAAGTGTAGCAGTTATTTTATTAAAGGAAAATCATACTAGAATTTTAAGCTATAAATTAAAATAAATATAATTAGAATATCGTTATTTTGAGTCTGTATATGAGAGTGTTTTTTTTATTTGGTGGGTGTGAAAATATTATCAACTTTTATTCAATATATTTAATTTATATTTTAATACAAATGTAATATTTTGTAAGATAATAAATTTCTTTTGTATAAAGTCTACTTAAATTTAATAAGAAAATGACGCTTTAACTACTTTTTAAATACAAGTAATTAATGATAAAGTTTAAGAATGATCAAATAGGAGATATGACATGTGTCTAACTTTCCGCGAAAAAGATCCGAAAATCGCAGCAAACATTTCTGGTTTTATAAGTACAATGCTTGCCCTGTAGTTGCTTACGAATAACTTGCTTTTCATGTTCAGAAACAGCGCTGTAGCGAATTTTCTCCTTTTGTCTGTGCAGATTGCGTTAAATGGCTTCGAACAGTTGCGGTGCAATTTCCGTGAGGCGCAGTGAAGCGCAATTGGTGGCGCCGGCAAGAGCTACTCGAAGTGAAGTGAAGTATCTTTCGGACATTGATGACCAAGAAGGGCTTCGCATGCACATCTCCTTCATCATGTTCTATGAAAGGGACGACGCAATGAAGGAGTTTGATCCTGCCATGTTCATCAAAAGGGGCATCTCTGAAGCACTTGTTCACTACTATCCCTTGGCCGGGAGGGTGGCGGAAGGGCCTAACAAAAAGCTGGTGGTGGAGTGCAGCGGCGAGGGGGTTATGTTTGTTGAAGCTGAGGCTGATGTTGCGTTGGAGGAGCTTGGTGACTCCATTGGACCACCTTGTCTGCATAGGAAACACTTCGTGTATGAAGTCCCTGCATCTCAAGGAATTCTAGGCTCTCCTTTGTTGTTGATTCAGGTAATCAAATCCAAATTTTGACAATGATTAATCGAAGGGGACTAAACCCAAACTTAAGGACAAAAAAATACATATTTAATCTATATATATTAATAAATGTTACGCATGCATTAATAATATTAATAAGTAAAGATAGTTTAATTACCCATTCGCAAAAAAGATGTATGCATATCGGTGACTTTTATTTGAGTATATGATTTTAAGAATTCAATTATTAAATAAAATTATTGATAAGAAAATATTAATTATTCAAGAATTATTTAAATTGAATTTTATTTATTTAGATTTTGTTATTTAGTTTCATGTGATTTTAAAAGATTAACTTTTCAAAATTTATATTCTGTGAGAATATATTTTAAAATAATTATTTTATCTTAGGCTATATTTTAAATTGAAAAGAATTTTAAAATATTCATGTATACTTTTATATATATATATATATATATACTAGCATAAACACAGACGTATCGTGCCTGTGTGTATGCATTTTCTAAATATGTGTGATATTATATTAGTAGGTAATAATATTGTAATGTTATTAAGTTAATATATAAATTAAAATTATATTTATTAAAAATAAAGTGAAATATATCAGAACAGATGAATAACCATTGATAAATAAAGAAAAAAAGAAAAAATAGAAATAGTCGATTTTATAAAAAACTTGTAAAAGTAACGGTCAATTTTTAAAAATTTAATAAATTATTATGTTTAAAGGGTAAAATTAGTATTTTAAAATGTGTACACAAAAAAGAGAATCCCCAACTTGTAAAAGTAACAGTCAATTTTTAAAAATTTAATAAATTATTATATTTAAAGGGTAAAATTGGTATTTTAAAATGTGTACACAAAAAGGAGAATCTATTTATATATTGTTATAGATATATACTAGCGTAACACAGGCGCTATCGCGCCTGTGTGTATGTATTTTTCAAATATATATATATATATATATATATATAAATTATATTTATTAAAAATAAAGTGAAATATATCAGAACAAATAAAAGAATAACCATTGATAAATAAAAAAGAAGAGAAGAAGTAGAGACATCTGATTTTTTAAAAAGTTTGTAAAAATAACGGTCAATTTTTAAAAATTTAATAAATTATTATATTTAAAGGGTAAAATCGGTATTTTGAAAAGTGGACACAAAAAGTGGAATCCCCTTTATATATTGTTATAGATTACGTGAAAATAATGTAAAACATATTTTCAATAAATGACACATGAAATATATAGTTCTACATATAGATTATATATAATATAATATCTAGAAAAACATATTGAAACCTTTCTTCTTATATATACATATACATAACATAACCAATAAAAGAACAAAATATGGTAAATATTTCTAGACAAAAAGAGATAGACAAGATAGACAATAATTAAATTAATAATTAAGACAACAATTAAATAACAATAATAATACCTTGACATTCAACTTTTAGATAAAAAATATATTTGTTGACAACAACTTTTATATAAACAATTAGATAACAATCTTTTTAATAATGAAATATTGAGATGAATGATTATAGCTTTAAAAGGTTATTAATTATATCTTTGTCACATGAATAACATATGTTTGTAGAATGATCATACAAACGGATATGTATATGAAATATTCATCAGTTTTTCTTTAAAAATCAAAACCCTAAATCGTCATGTCTCAGGTGACTCGTCTTTCATGCGGAGGGTTCGTATTTGCCGTGTGCATGAATCACGTTGTGTGCGACTCTTTCGGGCTGGTTCAGTTCCTCAACGTGGTGGCAACAATGGCAAGGGACCCACACGCCGCAATCCAACCACCGGTGTGGAGAAGAGACATATTTAGCGCACGCAACCCTCCACGTGTAACTTGCACACACCACGAGTACGACAACGTTGTCCAACACAGTACTACAACCACTTCTTCACACTCGACGGAGAACACCGAAAACTTGTCTCACGAATCATTTTTCTTTGGGCAGAAAGAGATTCAAACACTTCGTAATCATCTTCCCCAGAACCTTCGGAAATGCTCAACTTTCGAGTTACTAACGGCATGCTTGTGGAAGTGTCGTACAATGGCGCTTGATCTCGACCCGAACGAGGTGGTTGGTGTGTCGAGTTTCGTGACTACTCATGGTAAGGTGGATGTGCCAAAAGGGTATTATGGGAACGCGTTTATGTTTCCAATTGCATTATCAAAGGCTGGTTTGTTGTGCGAAAAGTCGTTAGGGTATGGTTTGGGTTTGATCAGAGAAGCCAAGGGTCGAATGAGTGAAGAGTACGTTAGGTCAGTGGTTGATCTTATGGTTCTGAAGGGGCGTCCTATGCATAGGACACATGGGAATTTCTTTGTAGCTGATATGAGTCGTGTGGGTTTTGGTGAAGTTGATTTTGGTTGGGGAAAGCCCGTTTATGGAGGCCCTGTTGGAGCCATACCATTAGTAAGCTACCTTGCAAGGTTCAAAGATGGGATTATGGTGCCAATATTGTTGCCAGAGTTTCCCATGAAAAGGTTTCTCAGGGAGGTCACCAAAATGACTAGTGAAGAGGACATGAAAACAAGAGCTAGATCCATGATATAACGTTGTTTGATCTGTCATTTCCATTTCATAAGGTTGTTTTAAGGTTTTCAAAAGCATAAAGCTGAAAGTATAAACACAGAAGCTATGTTATCTTACTTTTGTTCAGTACCGATAACTCAGTCATAGTGAGTGCGTACCGTAGTGTTGGCATCGATCATCCATAATTTCTCTCTTTTATCAAATAAAAAAATATGGTAAGAATATTATTTATTTATTTTTGGGAGCAATTCCACGTGGCAAGCACAAATGAGAATATCTAAAGTTACGATTTTTGAACCATAGAATTTATCTTTAGTTAGCAATTAATTTATTAACATTTAATAAGCTCACATTACCCTCTATAATATTGAGATGATCTTATATAATGTAGAATAAAAGGTTGAATTTTTCATCTCCACCGAACTGGATGTTAATTTTCTTTGCTCTGCTTTACCGTTGAATCCATCCCGTAAAAGTTTCTTCTGAAGTAATTTTCCTTCATTTGGGCTTTACTACACATTTTGTTTTTTTATTATTGGGCATTGCTATGTTTGTGGATCCATGTGCTAATGTGGCAATTTCTGCCAGCAGCACCTTCGTAACTTTCTTTATCTTCATATAAATGATTTTCAAAAATAGAAAATGACTTCCACATTACACAATCTAATTTTTTATATAATTTATAAATATTTTTTATTTTCAAATTAAAAAATTTAAAAATAAAAAATAACTTCTAAATTATAAATTTTGGAAATAATAAAATGGGAAAAAAATTAATGAGGATAAAACAAAATAGTTATAGAGGTGTACGAATAATATACTTACTAATTTTGTGTTAACTTTGGGAAGAGTGATTTATCGAAGATGGAAATTAGAGTTTATTATGTGTTCGTTAATGAGGTTTTGAGAGGTATAGAAACGATTAGCAGGATGCAGAAGACTACCAATCTCATCAATAATGCGCTGATTTGCGTAGATTAATGGGCTTAATTACCATTTGACCCTCTCATCTCTCTCACGTGATGCCATTTCAGGTGAGTCTCCAGATTTTTTTATATTTGTGTGTGTGTGCAAGTTGAGTTCTGAAATGGTGTCCATGTGAAATGGTGAGGAACTCTTGAAAGTTGGAACACATTCAGGCAGGACGAAGGGCATGCGAAGTTGGAACCCATCCACTCAAGTGGTGTGTGCGAGTTGAACGTGGAGAAGGGATTCGATCCCGCTGCAACTAGAGAGAAAATGAGAGATCTAATCCCGACTGAAGTGGATTGGTTCTATGGCACTTTGTGTAGGATTCGATCCCATTTTAATGGATCAGATATGGGGCTTCTTGAGGATTCGATCCCCTTGTCATGGAACAAATTTGTGCTTTGTAGTATTTTTTTTTTCATTTGTAGTGTTTAAAAAAAAAGTTATGGAAATAAATTTAATCATACAAATATCAATTTATAATACTTATTAAACTAAGGGCAAAATGGTAATTTCATTAATACTTCTATTAAAACATATTTTTTAATCTATCATATCCATTAAATCTCTCACAAACTTTCACAAAAATTACTTCTAAATTTACTCACAATCACATCTAAATCCATTTAAAAAAATAACACAAAATTCACTCTTAAATCAACTCAAACTCATCCACTCACTCTCTCTCAAATACTCTCCCCAAGTAAACACACCGTAAGGGATTTTATGTAAGCTCAAATAAAAGTCTGGATTAAATATATTTTTGGTCATTTTTCGTAAAAATTGGAATTAGTCTTTTATTGAAACTTTAGACCAATTTAGTCTCTCATCTTTAGAAATATATGTATTTAGTCTTTAACCAATTTTTTTTAAGTTTATTTGATGTTTCAAGCATATTTCATGATAGTATCCAAGTTGTTTACATCGTTTAATATATTTTCGCTTTAATATTTACTTAAATACTAACATAAAATTTCCTTAAAACGTTAAATAAACTTAATAAAATTTGGTTAAAATGGCTAAATTCATACATTTCTAAAATTGGAGGACTAAATTAGATTAAAGTTTTGAAGAGAGACTAATTTCAATTTTCACCGAAAATTAAGGAATTAAAAACATATTTAACCCTACAAGTTTTCATCAACTCTAATACCATTTTTTTAAATCCTAGTAATGAAATAACACACTTTCTTCCTATAATTCCTTAAATTACATATACTACTACAAGATAATATTTCATTAACAACCATCAATTTTAGTGACAAAAAGTTATTAATCATTATAATGATCAATTTATATATCAATTTTGAAAATAAAAATTATTAATTATTAAAATAGTTACTGTTATGAAAAAAAAATTATAATTGATTTTTAAAATTTAACTACTAAAGATTAGCTACCAAATTTTTGCTACCAAAAAATTAATATCTAAACTAATTTCTAATTAATTAGTAACAAATTAAACAACCAATTACAATTTTTATTTATAATAATAAATATTTTACTAATCAATAATTTTTTGTTTTATAAATTAATATATAAATTAATTACTATAATAACTAACTTTCTTTTATCATTGAAATTGTAGTTAATAACACATTTTTCAAACACAGCTTAATCATGTGCATAACTTTTTGTAATTATCCATTTGGATGAATTTAAAAAAATTGCACGATAAATTTGCCATTTTCATTTTACACGAATACAATGGATAGTTCCCAGATCACATACATTTTAGTGGTCCCAGAATCTTAATCAAGTGCAGTGGTGTGGTGTGATGTGAAACTGTTCATAACCAAAACATACATTTATTGCTCATAAAATACATTTATTGAATAACTCTACGAAGACTTACAACGCCAGCTAGCCTTTTTATAGACCAGCCAATAGCCCCACAATTTGAGAATCTTATTATGCCAACAACTATGAGTTTAAGTTTTAAACAGTGTTAGAAACTAAATGAGTTTAACTTTTATATAAGCTGATGTTAATTTTTTTTATGCAATTCAACTTAGGTTGCATTAATATTGAATATTTATGCCATAGCCCAATTAAGAGCACACACTGATAAGTTTTAAAATCCAGTTTATTTTTAGGGTTAACTTGTTTTTTTCCTTAACTGAGTAAAAGTTGAAATTAATTTATCTTTAAAATTAAAACTAATTTAAAATTTAATTAATTTAATCAAATTTTATTAAATTTATTTAATATTTTAAAAATATTTAAAGTCAAAATATATCGAACAATATAAATAATTTAACCTATATATCAAACAAATTGTTAAAATATATAACAAGAAGAGAAAACAAGGAATAAGAAAGAAAAGAAGTATCATTCTGAAAAGATAACAAGTATATAAAAAGCAAAAGGTAAAGAGCAGAAAGCTTTAATAAAGGTAATTAAAACCTAAGAGAATAAAGACATCGGTCACTGCAAGAAAGCTGTATTCTATTATTATTTTTTTATACTAATATTTTCACACCATTTCTTTTTTTTTTTAACTATCATTTTACACTATTTATTATTATTTTTTTTTTCAAAAAATTTAAAATTTATTTTTGTTAAAATTATTATTCCCTCTCAATTGTCACCTTATTCTTTCATAATGTACTTATGTCAGGTATCTGTCAATTTGTATATAGGAGATTATCTCAATCATTTGTAGATAAGGCATTCATTTTGAGACTTCATCTTAACCAAGTCTTCCTATGGTCTTCATCACAGTGTTATTTATATATGAACTCAAAAGTTAATCTTTATTCTATCTTCCTTACCCTCAAATTGATACAATATATATGATGTCACGGAGGAGTTTCAGCGTGGTGCATGGTGGAGCCGAACTGGTGGTGCCAGCAGGAGCAACTCCAGGAGAAGTGAAGAAGCTCTCAGACATAGATGATCAAGAGGGGCTACGTTTTCAGCTTCCTGTGATCATGTTCTACAGAAATGGTTCTGCTGTGGAAGGAAAAGATGCTTGTAAAGTTATAAGAAATGGTTTAGGTGAAGCACTGGTGCACTATTACCCTCTTGCTGGTAGACTGAGAGAAGGGCCTAACAGAAAGCTTATGGTGGATTGCAATGGTGAGGGGATATTGTTGGTGGAAGCTGAGGCTCATGTTTCACTCAAGGAGTTGGGGAATGAGATTCTTCCACCGTGCCCTTATATGAAGGACTTTCTTCTTGACGTTCCTGGATCACGAGGCATTCTTGGAAGCCCTCTCTTGCTGGTTCAGGTCAATTATTACGTTGCTTAATTAATTGGTCCTGACGTAAATATTTGGATAAGGTTAAATCCGCATTCAAATATTCAAATATTTGGATTAAGTTAAATTTGACAGATTTTTTGTTAGGGTCAACAAAATTAAATTTCAGCATGGTATGGATTTGGCTGACTTTTGGTTAGGGTTGACCGAATTATGGTCAGGGTTGACTGAATTTTGGTCGAGCCCAACCGAATTTTGGTCGAGTTTGACTTGGTCGAATTCGGCCAATTTTTGGTTGAACTCAACTCGGCCGAATTTTGACTGGGGTCGACTCAGCCAAATTCGAACGAATTTCGGTCGGAGACGATGTGACCAAATTTGGACCAAGGTCGACTCGACAAAATTTCAGTTAAGATCGACTTGACTAGATTCGGCCGAATTTTGACCAGGACCGATTTTGCCTAATAGAACCAAATTTTGGTCAGATCCGACTTGGCCAAATATGGCCACATTTGGGCCAAGACCTAATCAGTCAAATTTTGGTCAAGATTGACTCCACTAAATTCATCGAATATGGCCAATTTTCGATCATGACCAACTCAGTTGAATACAGTTAAATTTCATTCGGGACTTACTCGACTGAATACGACTAAATTTGGGCTAGGCCAACTCGACAGAATTCGGCCAAATTTAGGTCGGGACCGACTCAACTGAATCCAACCAAATTTCGATCGCGATCAACTTTGCCAAATACGACCAAATTCGGGCCAAGACCAACTCAGCCAAATTTCAGTCGAGGCCAACACGACCAAATTTTGACCGAAGTTGACTCGACTGAATTCGGCCGAATTTTTGTCGTGGCCAACTCGGTTGAATACGGCCAAATTTTGATCGTAACTGACTCATTTGAATATGACCAAATTTCATCCTAACCTGTCTTAGCCGAATACAGCCTAATTTGGGCCAGGGCCGACTTGGCCAAATCTCAATCGGGGCCAACTCGATTGAATTCGACGAAATTTTGACCGAAGCCAACTAGGCTGAATACGACCAAATTTTGGTCGCGATTGTCGACCGAATACGATCAAATTTTGTCTTGGTCGACTCTACCCAATGTAGTCTAATTTGGGTCGGGGTCAACTCGACCAAACACTTCCAAATTTTGTCCAGGATCGGTTGGGCTAAATTTCGTATAGGGCACACCAACTCAGTCAAATACGACTAAATTTGGGCTAGTCCGTCTCGACCTTTAACCTAACCTAACCAAAAATATAAATTAAAAATTTGGATTGGATATTTTGGATTATTCATTTTGAAAATCTAGATTTAGATAATGGATATTCAATTTATAAAATATATAAAATGTAGATCAGATTGAAATCCATATCCAATAAAATAGAGTTTAAATGGATTGAATTTTTAATAAAATAGATATTAAATGAATTGAATCAGAAAAAAATAGATTGGATCATGAAAATTGAATTTTTTGTCCACCGTTAATTTTAAGCAATTCAATTCAACATTTTGTTTCTAAATTTTAAAATATTATTTTGTGAAATAAAATTTATAACTATTTTATAAATAATTTAACTCTTTTTTTTTTCAGCACAAGTTTAAGTTGGTAAATGTTAGGGTCAATAATTATCAAATTTGAGATAATATTAGATTTGAAATTTAGAATTTTATATATAAATTTATCTTTAAAAGATATTTCGACAAATTAAAAAAAATAATATTTGAATTGCCATTTACTCTATCTAATATTTCATCATCGTATTGTCACTCACTATCGAATTAGTCTCACATTCCAAATGTATGTTTCTTAATTGTTTTAATAATATCACTTTATTAACTTTTAATCAAGATATAATTAAATATAGCCTTTTCTGAATTAAAGTGTACTTCTATCCAATAATCTTTTGAAAGTTATCCTTTTAACAATCCGAACAATTTTAGTTAAATTTTTCTGAAACTCAATCTACACTAACAATGTTTAAAAAAAGAATCCTTCTTTTAAACATTCACTCAAGAAGAGTAGAAGAAGAAAACTAAAACCTAAAAGGATTAATTGAATAGTTTGATCAATGGGTTTCTTTTGTTGGCAATAGCAGAATGAAAATTACCAGTCAAAACCGGATTTCAACACAGAACAAATACACTGTCATTGAATTTGTCCACATTTGATGATTGTGCAGGTAACCCGTTTAACATGCGGAGGATTTGTTTTCGCTGCTCGCATGAACCACACGATCTGTGACTCATTGGGGTTGGTGCAATTTCTGACCATGGTGGGTGAGATTGCAAGAGGTGCTTCCATAACCCACTTCCCTGTGTGGCAAAGAGAGTTATTCAGTGCAAGGAACCCACCAAGAATCACTTGTGCACACCATGAATATGAAACCCAACACTGCCACAAAGAAACATGGGACACCCACCAAATGGACCATCGATCATTTTTCTTTGGTCCCAGAGAGATTGCAACCCTTCGGAATCACCTACCCAACCACCTTAAAAATTCTTCAACTTTTGAGGTGCTCTCTGCCTGTTTGTGGAAATGTCGAACTATAGCACTTGGGCTGAAACCCAACGAGAGTGTAGGCCTGTCACCCTTTATCACTGCTCGTGGCAAACTGGGCCTGCAAGTGCCAAATGGGTACTATGGCAATGCCTTTGCCTTCCCAATGGCTCTTTCAAGGGCTGGGCCTTTGTGCTAAAACCCATTGGGGTATGCATTGGAGTTGGTAAAAATGGCAAAGGCTCAAATGGGTGCAGAATATGTGAGTTCTGTGGCTGATCTTATGGTTCTAAAGGGTAGACCCATGTATAGGACTGAAGGGAACTACCTTATTGGGGACACTACTCAAGTGGGGTTCTATGAAGTGGATTTTGGGTGGGGGAGTCCTATATATGGAGGACCAGCTGGGGCTATACCTTTTGTTAGCTTCTATGGACGTTTTAGGAACAGTGAAGGAGAGGATGTAATTGTGGTGCCAATTTTGTTGCCACACCATGTCATGAGGAGCTTTCTCTCTGAACTGGTAAAGATCACAAACAAGGACCCTATGGACCTTTCTGATGAGAATATGCCAAATAGGTCCATGTTGTAACACTGCTGTCAAGGTAACACTAAATTTGTATACTGTAAGTATAAGCAAACTATTTTCTATTAAAATATAGTTCTGCAAGCTTTAATTTATTTGATTTGGACCCATCAAAAGTTTGGTTGCTTTCATTGAGACTGTGATGTGGGTAGTCAATAACCTGTTTGATATCAAGTTTTGAGGCCAGTTTCAAATTTGAAAATGGTGGTGCTGTTGCTTATGTAATTTGTTTTTCATGTGCTTTCTTGTCACGAGAGAGACAATCTGTGATGGGATCGCATAGTGTCATTGTGCATGTGAAGCATTTACTATTTTCAAAGAACGTTCTTTGACTAATGGAAGCAAGGTGTTGTGTATGAATTTTCTCCCCCAAGAGAAAGTCAAAGGAAGTTGGCCGAATTGTAAGTGGTGCAGAGTTTGTGAGGTTGTTGAGTTAATTAGGTAGGTTTGT